>ENA-ORNZ01000179-ORNZ01000179.1-human-gut-metagenome-genome-assembly--contig:-NODE-179-length-95601-cov-4.850658_pt1 | contig 95601 bp, 88 predicted proteins | sample MGYA00242124_ERZ509040 | MGnify/ENA primary metagenome ERZ509040 (study PRJEB26280, sample SAMEA2338733) | human gut metagenome | biome: human gut; feature: human-associated habitat; material: faeces... | reverse complement strand
CAACAACAAACATCAACCTTCCGTTCATCACAGCAACTGCTGAGGGACCGAAGCACTTAGATATGAACCTCACAAGAGCTAAATTCGATGAGCTGACAAGTGATCTCATTGAGAGAACAGCAATTCCGGTACAGAATGCGTTAAGAGACGCTGGTTTAACAGCGGCAGAGCTCTCCAAGGTTCTCCTCGTAGGTGGTTCCACACGTATGCTTTCCGCACAGGAAAAGGTTAAACAGTTAACAGGCAAAGAGCCGAGCAAGAGTTTAAACCCGGATGAGTGCGTAGCCATCGGTGCAGCGATCCAGGGTGGTAAGTTAGCAGGCGACGCCGGTGCAGGTGACATCCTTCTTCTCGATGTAACTCCGCTTTCCCTTTCCATCGAGACAATGGGCGGCGTTGCTACAAAGCTGATCGAGAGAAACACAACGATCCCGACAAAGAAGAGCCAGGTATTCTCCACAGCTGCTGATAACCAGACAGCCGTAGATATCCACGTTGTACAGGGTGAGCGTGAGTTCGCAAGAGACAACAAGACTCTTGGACAGTTCCGCCTTGACGGTATCCTTCCGGCAAGAAGAGGTGTTCCGCAGATCGAAGTTACTTTCGATATCGATGCAAATGGTATCGTAAACGTATCCGCTAAGGATCTCGGCACAGGCAAAGAGCAGCATATCACCATCACATCCGGATCCAACATGTCCAAGGATGATATCGATAAGGCTGTTAAGGAAGCTGCAGCTTACGAGGCTGAGGATAAGAAGAAGAAAGAAGCGATCGATACAAGAAATGAAGCTGATTCCATGGTATTCCAGACAGAGAAGGCAATGGAAGAAGTTGGCGATAAGATCGATGCAAACGATAAGGCCGCTGTTGAGGCTGACTTGAATGCCCTCAAGGAAGCGATCAACAAAGCTCCGGCAGAGCAGATGACAGACGCCCAGGTCGAGGAGATCAAGGCAGCAAAAGAGAAACTCATGAACAGTGCGCAGAAGCTCTTCGCAAAGGTTTACGAGCAGGCTCAGGCAGCTCAGGGCGCAGCTGGAGCACAGGGTCAGGCAGGTCCGCAGGCTGGGCAGAGCGCAAGCCAGGCTGGATATGGCGATGATGTCGTTGATGGCGACTACAAAGAAGTCTAAATAACAGTTTGATCGAGCCACAATGAGGGCTGGAAAGGACGTTGCAAGATAGCTTGCATAAGTCCTTTTTAGCCGGAATTGCCATTTGGCGCGAGTCAGGCACAATAAATCCGAAAGAACGCCCAAGAGGGGGCGTTCTTTCGGTTGCCTTGTATCAAGGCTTTGATCGGCAACGATCCGGAAATATTGCCGCGGCAGGACTCAGCCGTGACGTCTGAAGAAAGCTTCCGTCGGCAGGTTCCGTAAAAAGGTACGCGTGATGCGTGGTACCGCTCACTAACAGGAAAGGTAAGAATAAAGAAATGGCAGAGACCAAGCGTGATTATTACGAAGTCCTCGGCGTGCCGAAAGATGCGGACGAAGCGGCGTTAAAGAAAGCATATCGAGTTCTTGCAAAGAAATACCATCCGGACGCAAATCCGGGAGATAAAGAGGCGGAGGCAAAGTTCAAGGAAGCTTCCGAGGCATACAGCGTTTTAAGCGATCCGGAAAAGAGAAGAAAATATGACCAGTTCGGTCATGCGGCCTTTGAGGGCGGCGCAGGCGGAGCCGGCGGTTACGGCGGCTTCGATTTCAACGGAGCCGACATGGGAGATATCTTTGGAGATATTTTCGGAGATTTCTTCGGAGGTGGACGTTCCGCTTACGGAAGAAGCAGCAACGGTCCCATGCGCGGCGCAAATTTAAGAACCGGCGTAAGGATCACATTTGAAGAGGCGATTTTTGGCTGCGAGAAAGAGATCGAGCTCACATTGAAGGATGAGTGTCCGAAATGTCACGGAACAGGCGCAAAGCCTGGTACATCTCCGGTTACCTGCCCGAAATGTAACGGTAAAGGTAAGATCGTCTACACCCAGCAGTCCTTCTTCGGTCAGGTACAGAATGTCCAGACATGTCCGGACTGCCGCGGTACCGGTAAGATCGTCAAGGAGAAGTGCCCGGACTGCTACGGTACCGGATATATCTCCAGCAAGAAGAAGATCCAGGTCAAGATTCCGGCAGGTATCGACAACGGACAGAGCATCCGTATCGCAGGAAAAGGAGAGCCCGGAACGAACGGCGGCGAGAGAGGAGACCTTCTCGTTGAGGTAACCGTATCCAGAAGCCCGGTATTTATGCGCCAGGAGACATCCATCTTCTCGACCGTTCCGATCTCTTTCGCAACAGCAGCCCTTGGAGGTCCGATCAAGATCAAGACCGTCGACGGCGAGGTTGAGTACGAGGTAAAACCGGGAACCCAGACCGACACAAAGGTACGTCTCCGCGGCAAGGGTGTTCCGTCGCTGAGAAATAAGAACATCCGTGGTGATCACTATGTAACGCTTGTTGTTACAGTTCCGGAGAAGCTTACGGAGGAGCAGAAAGAAGCCCTGAAGCGTTTCGACGATGCAATGAAGGGAATTTCCCCGGAGCCGAAGAAGAAGCGCGGGTTGTTTAAATAACATAGAGTCGTTATAAAAATAGGATTATGATATCCCACCGAATGTATGACAGGAGAAAATGTGATATGTTTGGTGGGATTTTTTTGCAGTAGAATCAGCGCATCTGTCGAGAAAAGTTGTGTGGCAGGTCAATACATAACTTATGCTTGTAACTTGGTTAGTAATATATTTTCGATTCGGTTAATATCTGGCTGTGTTGGTGCGAAACGCACACCATGATGTAAAAGATTAAAAATTTTTATGGCATTCTTTTCCAAAGAAACGATCAGAAATGAAATATAAGCGCCCTTGTTGAAAAACTATAAAATCACTTCCTATTCAGATGAATGAAGCCCCCTGAAAAATCAGAGGGCTTTAAAGGCTTTAACACGGTCTATTTATGATTCGCATGACCGGAAGCGAACTACGTCAGCACGGTCTATTTATATCCCGCACGACCGACAGCGGTCTGCTTTTAAAGATAGATGCGCTATCTGCCTATAGTATGGGTGATTTGGACAGATGTGTCAACTATAAAAAACAGGCAGAACCTATCACTCCGATAAGTCCTGCCTGCTTTCATTATATGAGAAAAGAAGTTGGCAAACGATTGATTAGAAATCAAACATTCCAGCCGGTTTTGTATCCGGTTTCTTTGTGTCTGTGTAGGTCTTAGCTGTCTTATAGTCAACATCGTTAATCGGCCATGTCGGCTTCTTGCCCTCGTAAACTTCCTGAACACCCATAGCTGCGAAGTAGGAAGCTCGGTGGGCAGCCTCAGATGTGTTGCCGCCGATATGCGGATAGATGATAACATTGTCGAGTGTAAGAAGCGGGTTAGCCGGATCAACCGGTTCCTTCTTGATCGCATCAAGACCGGCACCTGCGATCACACCATTCTTGCATGCCTCGTAGAGGGCATCCTCGTCCACGCAGCCGCCGCGAGCGGTGTTGATCAAGAATGCTGTCGGTTTCATCATTGCGAGACGCTCTTTGTTTACCATGTTTTTGGTAACCGGAGTGTTCGGGCAGTGAAGGGAGACGTAGTCGCACTCTTTGAAGATGCGGTCAAGGTCGCGGACAACCTCAACGCCGTCCGGGAACTCAGAAGCTGGTTTGTACGGGTCGTATGCGAGAACATTCATCTCGAATGCGAGGCAGCGCTTTGCAACGCGGCTTCCGATGTTGCCGCAGCCGATCAGACCGATGGTCTTGCCGTTTAATGTGTTCTTGCGGACTTTTAATTTTGCCTTGTAGAAGTCATTTACCCATGTCTTATGAAGGACAGTCACGTTACGGCTGCACTCTAAGATGAGCAGCATTGCCGTTTCTGCAACGGAGGTGCTGTTTGCGACCGGTGCGTAGAGAGCCTGTACATTGTTGTCGTGGCAGGCCTTTACGTCAAGAGCGTCGAAACCGGCGCCGTGACGAACAATGACCTTTAAGTTCGGGTTTGACTCGATCACTTCACGTGTGATCGGTGTGATACGGACGATCATAGCGTCCGGCTGATATTCCTTGAAATCAGCGAGAACGTCCTCTGTCTCAAAACCGCGGCCGTCGATTACGGTATGGCCAGCATCCTCAAGAAGTTTACGGCCTTCGGACATAATTTCCTGCGGGAGTAAAATTTTCCAACCCATGATAATACCTCCTATAATGAAACATTTTTGATAAGCTGTTTTTCACTGTCTTTATTATAGCGGAGATTGTTCACAAAATAAAACAATCTGTTTTTGTAAGGTTGAAAAAGAAATGTTGTTGAAAATCGCTGGTACGAAAAGAGACGCTTATATGTTATAGCACTTTCTTTTATAAGGCAAATATGCTAATATAAGATTATCAAACAGATCTCTTTCCTGGAGATCCCTGCCCGTGATTCCGGGCGTCTGTGGTATCTGACTTCAGTTCTGAAATCGTTCCCACGAAATTGCAAAAAAACTCTATATCGTGTACAATGAAAGGAGAAACTATGACGAAAGTAAAGAGAAACTTTAAAGACAGCCTTTTCCGACTGGTGTTTCATGGGAAGGAGGAGTTACTGAGCCTGTATAACGCAGTAAACGGAAGTTCGTATACGAATGCGGACGATCTGGAGATCAATACGCTGGAAGATGTAGTGTATATGGGGATGAAAAATGATGTCTCATTCTTGTTTGCGCATTATCTGAACTTGTATGAAGCCCAGAGTACCAGTAATCCAAACATGCCATTGAGGGGAACTATATATTTTGGAGATCTGATAAAGGGATGGGTAGAAAGCAACCATCTTGATATGTATTCCGAAAAGCAGATCATGATCCCAAAGCCGAAGTTTCTTGTCTTTTATAACGGTTTAAAGAAGGAACCGGAAAGAAAGATTCTCCGGCTGTCAGATTCATTTGAAGGCGGGCAGGATGAGGAGGCAGCGCTGGAATGCACTGCGATCATGTTAAATATTAATTATGGGTATAACCGGGAATTAATGGCGAAGTGCCAGACACTGCACGATTATTCTTATTTTGTGGAAACTGTGAGACAGGGAGTCCGTGCCGGAAAAACGCTGGAGGAAGCTGTAGATGAAGCAATCAGTAAGTCCTTAAAAGAGGGGGTACTGAAGGATCTTTTAAAGAAAAACAGATCGGAGGTGCGAAACGTGGTATTGACAGAATATAACGAAGAACTGCATCTGAAAAATGTGAGGGAATGCGGATATGAGGAAGGTTATGATAATGGATACGATAGTGGATATGGCAGTGGCTTGGACCAGGGACGCATGCAGAACCAGATTGAATTAGTAATTAAAAAAGTACGGAAAGGTCAGTCGCTGGAACGGATTGCGGATGCTCTGGAAACATCGGAAGATCAGCTGAAAGAAATATACGAGGCGGTAGTGAAAGCAGCGCCGGAGTATGATCTTGAGAGAATTAAAGAAGAATTGAAAATAAAGAATCGCTAATAAAAAAACAGGCAGAACCTATCACTCCGATAAGTCCTGCCTGTTTTCATTATATGAGAAAAGAAGTTAGCAAGTGATTGGAAATCAAACATTATAGCCGGTTTTGTATCCGCTATCTGTGTGTCTGTGCAGGTTTTCGCTGCCGCATAGTCGACATCGTTGATCGGTCAGATCGGTTTCTTGCTGTCGTAAACATCTTGAATGTCTATGGATGAGAACGAAATTGGCTTGTACGGATCGTATGCGAGAACATTTATCTTGAATGTGAGACAGTGCTTTGCAACGCGGCTTTCGGACATAATTTCCTGTGAAAGTAAATTTTCCAACCCATGTTCCTTTAATGAAACATCTTTGACAAGCTGTTTTTCACTGTCTTTATTATAGCGGGAAGTGTGCGCAAAACAAAACAATCTGTTTTTAGTAAGATTGAAAAGGAAATGTTGTTGGATTGAAAAATTCACTGATACGTCATTATACAAGTGGGTCAGCTTTGTGTGCAAGGTGCACGGTTTCAACTGTAGATGCATATTCAAGAAGAAGTTCAATTAAATATTTCATATATAGCGGCAGATAGCGGCCTTTTGAGTAGGCAATCGCAAGCTGGTGAGGGAGATGAACTCCATTTGAATAAATTGGAAATATATTCATATCTGACGGAATCTCTTTTAAATGGTTAGCAAGATGCATTTGTGTCATGATACACGCAGCAAAACCTTGGGAACATAGTTGAAATCCAAGGGGCGTGTAGGTGCTGTAAGAATAAATTTTAGGTTGAATTCCAGCAAGATCAAAACAAGAGCGGATTTTATTCCATACAATATTTTTAAAAGCACAGAAGGGAAGCTCAGAAAAATGTGTGATTTCAATTCCTTGAATTCCTTGCTCTTTTAAACTCTCTTTTGTAAGAGGGTAGAATTGATCTAAAAGTTTCTCGGAAACACATAAATATAATTTATCGTTTAGGAGCAGCTTTTGTTCAATTTCAGGATGACTATCTGAATAGGCGATAATTCCCAAATCAAGATCGTTACTGGTTAAAAGAGGCACCAGTTTAGAAGTAACAGCTTCTGTAATTTGAAAATCCACAAGAGGATATCGTTCGTGAAATTTAGGAAGAACAGCTGAAAAACATGTACTTAGGCGCAATGCACTTGAAGAAAAACGGATAGTGCCACGTTCTTCTTTGGACATATCAGAAAGTGTATCTTTTAAATTTTGATGATTAATAATGACCATATCAGCAAATTTTAATACCTCAGTGCCTGCCGAAGTGAGAGATAGTTTTGGCTTTCGATAAAAGAGTGGGGTTCCATAAAAGTTTTCAAGACGCTGAATGTGATTGCTGAGTGTTTGCTGAGATATATATAATCGATTGGCTGTATGTGTCATATTTAAACTTTTTGATAGTTCCGAGAAATAATATAAACTTTCAATATCCATAAAGCCCTCCATATGCTTAATTACAAAATTAATTTGTAGAGAATAAAAAAAAGCTCCGTTGGATTTAGTAGTATAAATATACTACTATAAAACTAACAAAAAAACAAGAGCGGTTGGCGGAAAATGTTAATCAGAATACAAAAATACAAACAATATTCTGAAAAAGCCGATTAGCAGAGTGGAGGTCATCATGAAATATAATTGTAATAAGATGCGTGAATTTGCAAGTGCAATTATGCAAAAAAATGGCTTATCAAAGCAGAAAAGTGATTTATTTGCAGAAAGTCTCATAGCGGCAGACATGCGAGGAATTTCTTCTCATGGTGTCACAAGATTAAAAACATATGCGTATCGTTTGGAGGCGGGACTTGTCGATGCACATGCAGAAACAACAATTATAAAAGAAACTCCAGCATTGGTCCTGATGGATGCAAACAATGGACTGGGAGTTCCAGCAGCAATGGATGCAATGAAACTATGTGTTGAGAAAGCAAAAACGATAGGTTGTTGTTTTGCGGCAGTAAAAGGAGGAAATCATTTTGGAATGGGGGAATTTTTTACTGATTATGCAGCACAGAATGGAATGATAGGAATCGCAATGACCAATGGACCAGCAGCATTGGCTCCGATAGGGGGAAAGAAAGCAATTCTTGGGACAAATCCGCTTGCGGTGTCTGTGCCTTCTGAAAAATATAGGACAGTTTCGCTTGATATGGCGACCAGTGTTGTTGCAAGAGGAAAAGTGACACTCGCAAAGAAAGATGGGAAAAAAATTCCAGAAGGATGGGCAATTGATAAAGATGGACATTCGACAACTGATCCTAATAAAGTATCGTGCATGCTTCCGTTTGGCGGAGCCAAGGGGTATGGAATTGGTTTGTTGATCGAACTGATGTGCTGCGGACTGGCAGGAGCTAAAAGTGGATTAACAATGGGATCATTTTATGATTTTAGTGGAAAAAAGCAGGATGTTGGTTATTTTATTGGTGCAATTAATGTTGGTGCAGTTGTTGAAGAACAAAAATTTAAGGAACAGTCAGATGTAATTCTTACATCAATTAAAGAATCACCAAGAGCAGAAGACTGTGATGAAATTTACCTGCCGGGGGAGATCGAATTGAATCGTGCAGAAAAAGCGCAGAGAGAGGGAATGGAAATTTCAGATGCTGTGGTAAAAGAGCTTGAGGAAATCAGTATGAAATATAAGGTTCCATTCAACTAAAATAATAAAGAGTGCTGCCTGAAAATATTTTCAGGCGGCTTTTACTTAAGAAATCGGCTTCATCGCCATCGCGTAGGAATGAAATTCCTGTGTGATGGCTTTTTTCATGCCTTCGGCATAGTGGGGCAGGATCAGGTCATTGCGGTAGACCAGGGAGATATCGATTTTTGAGAAAGAGTGGTTCATCCTCAGACAATGGCAGTTCTCCGGCCAGGTGATTGCTCCTTTTTGGTGATTGAAGAGGATCATCGGTGGCAGGAAGGCAGCACCCTGACCGGAACAGGCGAGCTGGTAGATAATGTTCTGGTCAGATGCCTCGAGAATCGTCTTAGGCATGATTCCACAACGATCATAGGCGCGGTCTAAAAGAGAACGGATTCGATTGTCCGAAGCGAGAAGGAGGATTGGAAAGTCTTTGAGATCAGAGACATCAAGACCTTCGGTGGCACTTTTATTTAAAAGTTCCTGCCAGTGATTCGGGCAGCATTCCTTCAGAATATTATCGTGGATCAGACAGAAAAGGTATTCGGACGCTAAAGGGATCATATTTAGATTAGACGCAGCGGGAACATCAACACCGATGAAAAGATCGAGTTTTCCAGCCTGAAGAGCGTCAGCCATTTTCAGAGTATAAGACTGACGAAGATCGAGAGAGACATTTGGATAGGCGTTGTGGTATCGCTCCCAGATTCCCGGGAAAAACACCTGGATCCGCTGCCTTGACATTCCAAGAACAAGATGACCGGAACATTCGGCGGAGAGATCCGCCAGGGATGCTATCATCTGGGATTTATTTCGCAGCATCTGCTTTGAGTAAAAAAGCATAGTCTCCCCGGCAGGTGTGAGCTTCAGATATGGTTTTCGCTGAAACAGCTCCACACCATATTCCTCCTCCAGGCGCTTGATGGAACCGGAGAGGGACTGCTGTGTGATATGAAGAGCTTCAGATGCTTTTGTAAAATTCATTTCTTCCGCAAGTGCTACAAAGTACTGACATGTTTTAAGGTTCATAGATGCCTCCACAGGAAAATACTGTTTAAAATCGAAAATATAACTGTTGGAAAACTGTTATAACTGTATGATAGTATAAAAACAACAAGAAAACCAGTAGATTTTACAGCAAATTAACGAAAGGAAGTATTTGTGATGGTTAGATTGATGGACTGCACTTTGAGAGACGGTGCAAATGTAGTAGGAAAAGGATTTGACGCGGAGATCACAAAGATCGTTCTGGATATCCTGACAGAGAGCAATGTTCCGATCATTGAATTCGGAAACGCAGGCGGAATCGGGGCTTATGAGGTTGCTGGATTCACAAACGCTCTGACGGACATGGAGTATCTGGATTTGGTACAGCCGTATCTGGGAAAATCAGAGATCGGCATGTTCTTAAATGCAAAGAGATTCCGCGAACCGAATGTGGAGCTTGCGGCATCCAAGGGAATGAAGTTCTTACGCTGCGGCGCTGATGCCGGGGATGCGAGAAAAATCTCAGAAATTCCGGTAAAAACGATCAAAAAATGCGGAATGAAAGCGTACTATTCCGCAATGAAAGCATATCTTCTCACGCCGGAAGAACTGGCGGAGGAAGCGAAGTTCCTGGAGTCCATCGGACTTGACGAATTTACGATCATGGATTCCGCCGGAACTATGATGCCGGATGACGTAAAGAGAGCAACGGAGTGCTGCAAGAACGCGATTAAGATCCCGGTGGCTTTCCATTGTCACAATAACCTTGGACTTTCCGCAGCAAATGCCATCGCTGCCTATGAGAGCGGAGCAGATATTTTAGACTGCGGTCTTATGGGAATGGCGAGAAGCGCAGGAAACCTTCCGACAGAGGCAGCTGTGGCATTTATGCAGAAATACGGGGAGTTCAAGAATATTGACCTTTACGCGATGTTAAACGGAATCGACCAGAGACTTCTTCCGGCAATGGAAAAGCACTCCTACCATGACGCAATCCCGCCGTACGACCTGATCCTCGGCGTGTCCGGAGCGCATTCCAGCTTCGGAAAGACTTTCAAGGCGGTCGCAAAAGATACAGGCGTTGATCTCTATAAACTGATCGTTGAGGTCAGCAAGATCAACAGAAAGAATCCGAGCGAAGATCTCATGAGAGAAGTGGCAGAGAAAATCAAATAAAAAGAGGGAAAAAACGTGAAAGTAGCAATCGTAGGAACATATCCGGCAGGTACATTTGAAAAGTTTAAAAATTATTTTTCTGAAAAGCCGGAAATTGAAGTGGTTGAAGTTGATACACAGGAGAAATTTGATGCACTGACAGAGGCAGACGCCATCGTTCTTCGAATTTTAAAAATGCCGAAGGAAGTAGTCGCAAGGATCAAAGGATTAAAGATGATCATGCGCTGGGGAGCCGGTTTTGATTCTGTTGACATTGAAGAAGCAGGAAAACATGGAATTTATGTCTGCAATACTCCGGGGGCAAATGCGTATGCTGTGGCGGAGCTTACGGTGGCATTGATGTTAGCAGTCGGAAGAAAACTGATCTGCCATGACCGTGCGATTCATCAGGGGGAGTGGAGTAAGAACACATTTTTAAACCTGACGAGAACTTTAAACAATAAGGTAGTCGGCATCATCGGCGGAGGAAATATCGGTCGTCAGGTGGCATCCAGGGTACTGGCCTTCGGATCTACAGTCCAGTATTACGATCCGTTCCGCTTGCCGGAGGAGATGGAAGAAAAACTGCATATGAAATATGTAGGACTTGAGGAACTGATCCGTACAAGCGACGTGATCACCCTTCATGTACCGCTCATGGATTCCACGCGTCATATGATCGGTGAGAAGGAAATCGAAAAAATGAAGGACGGCGCGATCCTAATCAACGTTGCGAGAGGCGGACTTATGGATGATGAGGCTGTTGTGAACGCAGTCAATTCCGGAAAACTTTCAGGTGCCGGAATCGACTGTGTGGAAGAAGAACCGGCAAAACCGGGCAGTTTGATTCTCGAAAATCCGAACATTATCGTGACACCACATGTAGGCGGCGGTTCTGCGGATATCTCAGATGTCATGTTCCCGATGATCACGGAGAATATTGAATTGCTGGAGGAAGAGAAGGCACTGAAGTATGTAGTGAATAAGCAATATATGCTGCGTGGGAAAGAAAGTGCTTAATAGCAAAAAAATAGATCAATATCCCAATAACTACAAAGAAAACTTGTTAAGAATATATAAAATCATTGTTGGATATATTTGTCTAATGATGATAATATAAAATCAATAAAAAGACAGACAAAAATCAAGAAAAAAACAGCACAAATAACAACAAAAGAAAAACTTAGGAGGAATCAATATGAAAAAACGTATAGCTTTACTGGCAGCAGCAACACTCGTTATGTCAAGTTTGTCTGGATGCGCTTCAAACAGTACAGCGCCGGAGACAACGGCAACAGCAACGACTCAGGCCGAAAAGGAAACAACAGCTTCTGATACACAGGCTACATCGACAGGAGATACAGGTGAATGGTCTAAGACGATCACACTTGCAGATGGAAAGACATATCCGTCTGGTACTGTGACGATTATTGCTCCATTCTCGGCTGGTGGCGGTGTAGATCTTGGTGATCGTTTATTTGCTAAATATGCTCAGAAATGGACAGATGCAACACTGATCGTTGAAAATATTACAGGCGGAAGCGGACTTGTAGGAATCCAGACTGGTTTAGGGCGTGCTACAGACGGATCTGTTATGTGGCATATCGATCCGGGCGCACAGTATGTTTCTACCACGAATTCCAGCTGCCCATTTGATGTCGTAAATGATATGGGACATATCGGTTTCTTCGTAGCAGATGACCGTGTATGGGCTGTGAAGCCAGATGAAACAAGATTTACCACAGCAGAAGAAATGTTTGCATATGCAAAGGATCATCCGGGCGAGATCAGCATTGCGGCATCTGGAACGGGTACTATCGCAGCTCTTGCAACACAGTACATTGCAAATACAGCTGGTGTAGAGTTTAATATTATCGGATATAATGGCTCCTCTGAAGCAAAAGCAGCATTTCTTGGCGGACATTGTGATGTAATGTCGGCAGGTGTCAGCGAGGCAAGAACAATGTTAGATGAAAAACAGTGTAAAGTATTATTCACAATGACAGATGAAAGAATTTATGACGATGTTCCTACAGTAAAAGAGCTTGGATATGATTGTACTTCTCTTTCCACATACCGTGGCTTAGCAATGTCCTCAAAAGTTGATCCTGCAATTGTTGAGTACTGGGATAAGATCATGGAAAAGGTTTGTGAGGATCCGGATTTCATCGCAGAAGCAGATAACATGGGACTTGTAATTCGCTTCCAGAACACGGATGAGGCATTAAAGACCTTCAGCGAATACAACCCGATTTGGTATGATTTAAAAGAATCTCTTGGAATGTAAGAAGCGAAGAAAAGTGGGCGATGCGGATACATTCTGCATCGCCCAATAGTTTTAGATACAGAAAGGGTTGATTAGTATGACGATGAAATTAAAAGAACGCATATCGGCTGTGTTCTTATTCCTTGTGTTTGGATTTGCGTTTGTTTATAGCAGAAAGTTTCCAGATATTCCGAAAATTATTCCGACAGGAATCACAGTCCTTGGATGTATTTTGAGTGTTATGCTGTTTGTGCGTACATTTTATATGCACTACAAGGAAGATGAGAATTTTGATGCTGCAGCACTGGCAGAACAAAAAGAAGGATCAAAGAAGATCGCAATCGCAATTTTGATGCTTGTAGTGTATGTTGGTTTAATTAAAGTAGTGGGATTTTACACGATCTCTTTTGTGTTTATGATGGCGTTTTCATATGTAATTGATACTGAAAAACATAAGTTATGGACATATCCAGTTGTGGCAATGGGGGTGTTAGCGGTTATTTATGGTATCTTTAGTATGTTTTTACAGGTTCCGTTGCCAAAAGGATTTTTGATCTAAGGAGGAGAAAAATATATGTTATCCAATATTCTGATGGGTTTTAGTACCGCGTTTAACCCAATGAACTTACTGCTCCTTATGGGGGGAACTGTTTTAGGAATTTTATTTGGAGCACTTCCGGGCGTATCATCTACAATGGGTGTGGCGGTGCTGATTCCTCTTACTTATGGAATGGATGCGGCAAGTGGATTGATCATGCTGGCCGGTATCTATTGTGGTTCAACATATGGAGGCAGTATTTCTGCATGTCTGCTTAATACACCTGGTACACCGGCTTCAGCAGCTACAACTATGGACGGTTTTCCAATGACAAGAAAAGGACGTGGTGGTGAGGCGTTGCAGGAGGCGTGCATCGCATCTTTCTGGGGAGGAATTGCAGGAGCGATTGCATTATTCTTTCTGGCACCTCCAATCGCAAATTTCTCATTGAAATTTGGATCTCAGGAAAACGCAATGATGGCCGTATTCGGACTGACGATCATCGTATCTCTTTCAAGCGGTTCTCTTTTAAAAGGATTCCTTTCTGGATTATTAGGTCTTCTTGTTTCAATGGTTGGAATGGATGTTGCGACAGCATATCCAAGATATACCTTTAATATTACGGCCTTATATGGCGGCATTGCAATTATCCCTGCAATTGTTGGTTTATATTCTTTGACACAATTGTTGACTTCATCAGGAGAAAAAACAGGTGTGTTAACAGACGATAATATTAAAAAACTTCACGTACCGAAGATCACACCGAAGGATTTCGTGAGATATCCACTTACCTATATCAAGTCTTCTATCATTGGCGCGTTTGTAGGAATCGTACCAGGAGCTGGCGGAAATATTGCTGGTTATATGGCGTATAATGAGGCAAAGAGAACATCAAAAACACCGGATGACTTCGGGAAAGGATGTCGCGAAGGTGTAGCTGCGACAGAGTCAGCAAATAATGCGGTTTGCGGTGGATCTTTGATCCCAATGCTCACGCTCGGCATTCCTGGAAACTCCGTAGCAGCAGTGCTGATGGGCGGACTTATGATTCAGGGTTTGAATCCGGGATTCAGTTTATTTACAAACTATGCGCATGTAACATATCCGTTCTTAGCAGGTTTCGTACTTGCCCAGTTTGCATTCACAATTGTAGGATTAATTGGTGCAAAACAGTTTGCGCAGGTGGTTAAAGTACCGAAAGGATTTCTATTAGCAGGTATTGGTGTTCTGTGTGTAGTAGGCTCTTATGCGGCAAGCAATAATATTACAGATGTTTATATTATGCTTATTTTTGGTATTGTCGGGTATTTCTTAAAGACAGCTGGATTTGATATTTCTGCAATCGTTCTTGGCTTAATGCTTGGTTCTCTTGCAGAGGCTGGATTTATGCAGGCATTTAACTTATGCCATAAAGCTATAGGTGCAACTTTAATGAGCTTCATAACAAGACCAATCAGCCTTGTTCTTCTGATTGTTTGTGTGGCAAGTTGCTTCTCGCCTTTAATGAGTGCACGAAAGAAGAAAAAAGCTCAGTCATAAAAGGAAGGCTGTGTAAATGCCCCTTTTCACATGGATACTGTTGGTAGGGACATTGAGAAGCTCAATGTCCCTTTTTATTATGAGGTGTGCAAATGGAAGATATTATTATTCGAAATGGACTGATTGTTGATGTCGAGAATGAAAAGATCGCGAAAGGCGATATCTCAGTAAAAGACGGTAAAATTGTAAAAGTTTGTTCTTATATAGAAGAACATGCAACAAGTGAAATTGATGCAGACGGATGCTATGTAACGCCAGGATTAATTGACCATCATACTCATATTTATCCATTGGCAGCAATTGGAACAGCTGGTGAAGCAGTATGCTTTGGATCTGGAGTTACGACTGCAGTGGATGCAGGAAGCACGGGCTGTGACAATTATGAACAGTATCGTGGCTGGATCGGAATGGAAAAGTTATCAATTATGCCGTATATCAATGTTTGCAGTGTGGGTTTATCTACACTTCCAAAGCAGATGGAAGATGTTAAACCAGAGCACATGGATGTGGGAAAACTCAAAGAATTATTTGACAAGTACGGAGATGAACTGCTTGGCTTAAAACTTCGAACAAGCAAAAATATTGTAGGGGAGCTGGGACTTGAACCATTAAAAGCAGCAGTTAAAATTGGAGAAAAAATTAACAGACCGTTGATGGTACATATTACAAATCCACCGGCAGAGATGGAAAAGGTTTTAGAGATTCTTAGACCAGGTGATATCGTGACACACATGTATCAGAATGTTGGTTATACAATTTTAAAAAATGGTCATGTTGCTGACTGCGTATGGAAAGCGAGAGAACGAGGCATTATTTTTGAAGCAGCGGATGCAAGAGCGCACTTCTCATTTGAGGTTTCTGAAAAAGCAATCGCTGAAAAATTCTACCCGGATCTGTTAGGCACTGATGTTACCCGCCTAAGCATGCATTTACGTCCGACAGCATTTAATATGGCAATGCAGATATCAAAATACACGTATCTGGGAATGCCTTTTGAGAAAGTAATTAAGGCTGCGACTTGGAATAATGCGGAAAATATGGGAATTTCGGATCGTGTAGGTAGCCTTAAGGAAGGAAAACAGGCTGATATTGCAGTGTTCCGAGTACATGAAGGTAAAAATGTATTCGGCGACAGACCGTATACAGATGAGACAGCTTCATTTAGAGAAAGCAATAGGGTGTTCGAACCAGTACTTACTGTTAAAAAGGGAGAGATGGTTTATAGAAATGTGACCTTCTAGAGGTCTTTTATCGAAATAGCAAAAAAGAATCCCCTATCAATATATGATACATGACAGGGGATTGGGTGTAGCTGCTAATGCGGCCGAACCTCCGCGATCCCATCAAACACATCCTTCGTGATCTCAATAAAATCATGGGCATACTCTGGAAGAAAACGTTCTTTGTGATAGGCAAGGACCAGCCGGTGGTTGATCAGTGACTTTTTCAGCGCGAGCGGAAACGCATTGGCATCCGGGTGGGCAGCTAAGAGCATCGGGAGACGCATCTGGGTGCAGAAGAATGCTCCATAATTATGCGGATACAGGGACATAAAAAGCTCTGTAGTCTGGGATTCCAGAAAAATATTCGGCTTTACCTTTGCGTCGAGAAAACACTGGTCCAGAGTCTTTCGAAGCTTCATGGAGGAGGCTGGGAGCAGGAACGGAATTTTTGAAAAATGTGCCAGCTCCACGCCGCTTAAGGATTCTTCTTTTAAGGTCTGCCAGGAATCGGGATAGTGGCGTTGCAAAAGCTCGTCGGAACAGACCAGGTAAATATGGTCGGTCAGAAGGGTGGAAGACTCCAGTTTTGGATTATCCTGATACATGACGCCGATAAAAATATCGAGTTCCCCATTGTAGAGACGTTCTTCCATTGTGTTGGAGGATTCATTGCAGAGCTCGATCTTGATATTTGGCCATTTCGCGTAGAATCTCGGCAGGATCTCCGGAAGACAGATCTGTCCGCGGTAAGACGGGATACCAAGCTTCAGGTTGCCAATACTTTTTTCGGAAATATCAGCAAGGCGGTTCTGGAATTCATGTTCCTCGGCGAGGATCTTCACTGCAACAGCGTAGAGCTGTTCCCCTGCATAGGTAAGGGCGAGCTTTGGCTTCCGGTGAAAGAGAGGGACACCGTAGTACTGTTCCAGACGCTGGATATGCTGGCTTAGGTTCTGCTGGGAGATATAGAGCTTCTGGGCTGTGTTGGTGACGTGAAGCTCTTTGGCAAGTTCAACGAAATAGTACAAGCTGAGTAAATTCATAAAAAGATCCCTTCTATCTTTTGCAGGACGTAACGATTCAGTACCTTCATAGCTGCGAGCAAAAATCCATTTTAAAACGTTTTACGCTCCGCTTCGGTCCGTGCTGGACGTGTGCCACTGGCCCATAGCACCTGCGCAGGCCTCCTGAACAGTTACTGTAAAACAACGTTTTGCGAAAATGATGGATGATCCACCGGTATTTTCATTATATATAACGTTTATCAGGATGTAAAGTGGATAACAAAAAAATATTGTGAAAAGCAAACAAATACATTGTTTGTAATTGTCGTAGTGCTGCGATACAATATGGTCAGAAAGAGATGAGAGAGCAAAAGAAGCGATCTCAACCACATAAAAATCCAAGGAAAAGGAGATTACAAAATGGCAGTAGGCAAGAGAATCTATTTAAAGAGACACATGCCGGACAAAGAGGTTATGATGCAGTTCAAGAACATTCCGGCGTCCAACACATGTGATGTAATGGGAAGAAACGCGGCGATGAATCCGAGAATCCGCCTTGTAAGCCAGCCGAAAGAGCAGATGGCAGTCGGACCGGCACTCACCGTTAAGGCAAGAGGCGGCGACAACCTTGCTCTTCACGCAGCATTAAACATTGCTCAGGAAGGCGACTTTATCGTAGTGTCCAACGAGGAAGAGGATACACGTTCCCTTATGGGCGAAATCATGATGGCTTATCTTCGTTATGACAGAAAGATCGCAGGTATTGTTCTTGATGGACCGATCCGTGACATCGATGAGATCGGAAAATGGGATTTCCCGGTATACTGCACAGGCACAACACCGGGTGGTCCGTACAAAGAGGGACCGGGTGAAGTAAATGTACCGGTATCCTGCGGCGGAATCAGCGTAAACCCGGGAGACATCATCCTGGCTGATCCGGATGGCGTTATCGTTATCCCGAGAAAAGATGCTGCTCAGATCTTAGAGGACGCAAAGAAGTTCCAGGCAGCAGATGAGAGCAAGCTCGCAGCTGCAAAGAACGGCACAGCAAAGAGAGAATGGGTTGAGAAGACTCTCGCGGCAAAAGAGTTCGAGATCATCGACGACGTTTACGAGCCGTAATCCAGATCATATACTGACAGTTCGCTATGCGCGGAGTTGGTCGAAAAGCCGCTGTGGGTTTATTTGCAGAGACGTTTGACTAAATCAGGCATGGAAATAGAACTGCTGTCTTCCCGGACGGTCAAATGCCCGGGGAGAATTCAGCAGCAATTCATTTCATAATGAAGACCTCTATACTTTATGTTTGTTATACCCCAAACCTTATTTTGCGAAAAGCAGACCAGGGACAGGAAGCTCAACCTGTCCCTGGTCTGTTTCAGCATTTTCCCACCTTGCAAACCCCGGAAAACTATGTTATGATATCATGTGATTTCGTCTGCGTCCATGCTGGATGCGGGCATATGTGCGGTGAGTCTGGAACCAAAGATCGGAATGATGGGCGAAGAACGTGAAAGTGCAGCGGGAAGTTCTGCTCCTGGACAGGCAAAAGAACATAGAAGGAGAAATGTATATGAAATGGAAGAAATTTACGCTTGAGACGACCACGGATGCGGTGGATTATCTCGGAAGCATGTTTGATGATATCGGAATCGAGGGAATGGAGATCGAGGACAACGTACCGCTTACCGAAAGCGAGACGAAGGGAATGTTCATCGATATTCTCCCGGAGCTTCCGCCGGATGACGGTACCGCGAGAGTCAGCTTCTATTTAGATGAGGACGAGGATACGGAAGAGAAGTTAAAGGCAGTCCGTGAGGGGCTTGAGGAGATCCGCCAGTTCGTGAATATTGGTACCGCAAAGATCACTGAGTCCGAGACGGACGATAAGGACTGGATCAACAACTGGAAACAGTACTTCAAACCGTTTACGGTTGACCATATCCTGATCAAGCCGACGTGGGAGGAGATCCCGGAAGAGCATAAGGACAAGCTCCTGATCCAGATCGATCCGGGAACCGCGTTCGGAACCGGAAAACACGAGACGACACAGCTCTGTATCCGTCAGCTCGAAAAGTATGTAAAGCCGGGCGTAAAGGTCCTTGACCTCGGAACAGGAAGCGGAATCCTCGGAATCGCCGCGTTAAAGCTTGGTGCGGAGTATGTATTTGGAACGGATCTCGATGAGAACGCCATCACCGCAGTCCATGAAAATCTTGCAGCCAACGATATCCCGGAGGAGAAGTTCGGTGTGATCCAGGGAAATATCATCGACGATAAGGCGACACAGGATGCGGCAGGATATGAGTGCTACGATATTGTTGTTGCAAATATTCTTGCCGACATTATCATCATGATCCAGAAACAGGTTCCGTTCCACTTAAAGAAAGGCGGAATCTTCATCAGCTCCGGCATTATTGATATGAAGGAACAGGCCGTCCGCGAAGCGCTTGAGGCGAACGATGCCTTCGAGATCATCGAAGTGACAAGACAGGGCGAGTGGGTATCCTTCACAGCGAGGAAGAAATAGTGTACCATTTTTTTACGGAAACAGAATTTTTTACAGATTCGGAGGCCGTGATCACCGGTCCCGATGTGAATCATATTAAGAACGTACTGCGGATGAAGCCGGGGGAGAAGCTCCTGCTCAGCGACGGTAAGGGCACAAACTGTCTCTGTGAGATCACAGAGCTTTTCCCGGATAAAGTCCTTGCGAAGATCCTGCCGGAGGAGGTGGACGATACGGAGCTTCCTGTAAAAGTAACCTTGTATCAGGGACTTCCGAAAGCAGATAAAATGGAATTTATCATCCAGAAATGTGTAGAACTGGGTGTCACAAAGATTGTTCCGGTGGATACCGACCGCGCGGTGGTGAAGCTCGACGCGAAGAAGGAAGAGGCGAAGAGAAAACGCTGGTACGGGATCTCCGAGAGCGCGGCAAAACAGTCGAAGCGCATGATCGTTCCGGAAGTTGGAAATTTGATGAAGTTCAAGGCGGCCATTGAGGCGGCAGCGCTGGATGATCTGGCGATCATTCCCTACGAAGATTCTGAGAGTCTTCCGGGAGCGGGCGGAATGGCGCTTACGAGAGAACTCATCGGAAGCTTAAAACCGGGACAGAGCCTGTCCATCTTTATCGGACCGGAAGGCGGATTTTCGGACGGGGAAGTGGAGCTTGCGATGCAGTCCGGGGTGAAGCCGGTGACGCTCGGAAAGAGAATTCTCAGGACGGAAACGGCCGGAATGTTTGTGATGGCGGCTGTGGGATTATTACTGGAATAATGGAGTAAAAATTTCAATGCAGACCGAAGAAAAATTCAGGATGAGTTTTTAATTATAACTGTGAATAACTGAACGGTTACAAAAAAGTTGAAAATAGCATTATGCTATAAAGGGTAAATTTTAAGAAGTAAAAAGACCGGTATATGAATATGGAGAATGTTTTGCCGGTCCAGACTGGGAGTAAATAAAACTCATGGAAAAGAGAGAAGTTTATTTTGATAACTCCGCGACGACCCGTGCTTTTGACGAGGTGCGCGATATCGTCGCGGAGACAATGACCGTGGACTACGGCAATACGTCCTCCAGACACATGAAAGGCGTGGAGGCGGAAAATTATATTAAGACTGCCCGTGAGGAGATCGCGAAGACTTTAAAAGTGAAGGATAAGGAGATCCTCTTTACCTCCGGCGGAACCGAATCCAACAATCTGGCGCTGATCGGAACGGCGCTTGCAAATAAGCGCGCCGGAAACCACATCATCACCTCCTGCGTGGAACATGCATCGATCTACAATACGACAGCGTTCCTCGAGGAGTTTGGCTTCCGCGTGACCTACCTGCCGGTGGACCATAACGGACATGTATCCTTAGACGCGCTCCGGGAAGCGATCTGCGACGATACGATCCTTGTGTCCGTCATGTATGTAAACAACGAAATCGGAGCGGTGGAACCAATCGAGGAGATCGCGAAGATCATCAAGGAGAAAAAGCCGTCCGCCTACTTCCATGTGGACGCGATCCAGGCTTACGGAAAATATGTGATCCGCCCGAAAAAACAGGGCATCGACCTCTTATCAGCCAGCGGACATAAGATCCACGGCCCAAAGGGAACCGGCTTCCTGTATATTGATGAGAAGGTAAAGATCAAACCGATCATCTACGGAGGCGGACAGCAGAAAGGCATGCGCTCCGGCACCGAGAATGTTCCGGGATGCGCAGGTCTCGGTCTGGCGGCAAAGATGGTCTACACCGACCATGATGCAAAGATCGATAAGCTCTATGCGATCAAGGACCGCATGGTGAAAGGTCTTCAGGCGATGGACGGCGTTACAGTCCATGGTCTTACCGACCGGGACAGCGCTCCGCAGATCGTTGCGGCAGGCTTTGAGGGCGTGAGGGCAGAGGTACTGCTCCATGCGCTGGAGGATAAGGGAATCTATGTTTCTTCCGGCTCCGCATGCTCCTCCAACCATCCGGGTGTGTCAGGAACCTTAAAGGGGATCGGTGTGAAGGATTCCCTGCTGGATTCCACGCTTCGCTTCTCCTTCGGTGCATTTAATACTGAGGAGGAAGTGGATTACTGTCTGGAAGTACTGAATGAACTTGTGCCGATGCTCAGAAGATATCGGAGAGCATAAAGATCATATACAACACTTGGCGGGAAAACGAAGATTTCCCGGCCGGTTACTAAGAAAAATGTCCTGAAACAGCGGCGGACGGCGGGAAAATGCCGATCGCAAAAAGTTCAGGATCCTATGGAGGATATTCCGTGAAATACAGATCATTTTTAATCAAATACGCAGAGATCGGCGTAAAGGGAAAAAACCGTTACCTCTTTGAGGATGCCCTTGTAAAACAGATCCATCACCGTTTAAAGAATCTGGAAGGCAATTTCTCCGTCACAAAAGAGGCGGGAAGAATCTACGCGGAGGCAGCAGAAGACTTCGATTACGATGAGGTGATCGATGCTCTTCAGCATGTATTCGGTATCGTCGGGATCTGCCCGATGGTTCAGATCGAAGACAACGGTTATGAGGACCTGAAGGCACAGGTCGTAAAATATATTGACGATGCCTATGAGAATAAGAACTTTACCTTTAAGGTCGTTGCGAGACGCGCCAACAAGCAGTATCCGGTAGTTTCAGACCAGATCAACCGTGACCTCGGCGAGGTGATCTTAAACGCGTTCCCGGAGACAAAGGTCAATGTCCACACACCGGATGTGCTGCTCCGTGTGGAGGTGCGCCATAAGATCAACATCTTCTCCGAGACGATTCCGGGACCGGGCGGAATGCCGATCGGAACAGCGGGACGTGCCATGTTATTATTATCCGGCGGAATCGACAGCCCAGTTGCAGGCTGGATGATCGCAAAGCGCGGCGTGACCATCGATGCGACCTATTTCCATGCGCCGCCGTATACGAGCGAGCGCGCAAAACAGAAGGTCGTTGATCTCGCGAAGCTTGTTGCGAAATACACGGGACCGATCCGTTTAAATATCATCAACTTTACCGATATCCAGCTCTACATCTACGATCAGTGCCCGCATGACGAGCTTACGATCATCATGCGCCGCTATATGATGAAGATCGCAGAGACGATCGCGAAGGAGAATGACTGTCTGGCACTTGTCACCGGCGAGAGCATCGGTCAGGTCGCATCCCAGACGATGCAGTCCTTGGCTGTCACAAACGAAGTCTGCGAGCTTCCGGTCATGAGACCGCTCATCGCCTTCGACAAGCAGGATATCGTGGATATCTCTTTAAAAATTGGTACTTATGAGACATCGGTTCTTCCATACGAGGACTGCTGCACGATCTTCGTTGCAAAGCATCCGGTCACAAAGCCGAGCTTAAAGAAGATCAAAAATTCCGAGAAAAAGCTGGATGAGAAGATCGACGAGCTGATGAAGACAGCACTGGAGACGAGAGAGGTGATCCGCTGTATTTAAAATGCGGTTTGGGATTTCCAGTTGGACTGAAATATGCCGCAGCACGGAAAATGATGTTATGCGGTGCGGAAAAACTGGCGGAAAAGGAAACTATGAGAAGCACGCTTTGCGAGCTTCTCAAGTTATCGCGGCATCTACACTCCGTTTCGGTCGTTGCTAAACAAGCGCCACCGGCGCTTAGCAACGCCAAGGTCTCATGCAAGCATGGACTTTGGCTCGTTGCACGCGTAAAAAACTGCCGGAATTTAGTTTCCGGCAGTTTTTCAAACCTTATTCTTATGACTCGATGATATACGGAGCAAGTACAGTAAGGATCTCTTCTGTATTTCCGCCATCGTGGATATTCAGATCGATCGGCTTGGAAAGATCCAGGCTGAAGATACCCATGATGGATTTTGCGTCGATGACGTATCTGCCGGAAACAAGATCGAAATCAGTATCAAACTTGGTAAGGTCATTTACAAAAGACTTCACTTTATCGATGGAATTTAAAGAAATTTTAACGGTTTTCATGTCAGTGTTCCTCCCAATATTCGAGTGTTTTATTATTATGAAAAAATAGAAAAACCTACCTTCATACTAAATGGACATGCATGAAAAGTCAAGAGGTATCTTGAATAAAAAATAAGCTTTGCACATGATATGATTCTGAAATTTTGAGGACGGAAACATGGCATGGCAGAGAAATCACCCCAGTAATTACAAGGAGATTGAATATGAGAAAAGCAGCGCTGCACAATCTTGGCTGCAAAGTAAATGCATACGAAACGGAGGCCATGGAACAGCTTCTGGAGGCCGCAGGCTATGAGATCGTGAGCTTTGAGGAGAAAGCGGATGTCTACGTGATCAATACCTGTTCCGTGACAAATGTTGCAGATAAAAAATCCCGCCAGATGCTGCACCGGGCGAAGGCAAAGAACCCGGACGCGGTGGTGGTTGCGGCAGGATGCTATGTCCAGGCGGCGGCAGACAAACTGAGAGAGGATGCCGCTGTTGATCTGATCATCGGAAACAACCGCAAGGCGGACCTTGTCCCGCTTCTGGAGGCATGGTTTGCCGGAAAAGAGATCCGGGAGTCCATCACGGACCTTGCGGGATCCAACGAGTACGAGAAACTTCACATCAACAAACAGGCGGAGCACACCCGCGCCTTCATCAAGGTTCAGGACGGCTGCAACCAGTTCTGCAGCTACTGCATCATTCCGTATACGAGAGGCCGCGTCAGAAGCCGCCGGCCGGAGGATGTGGAGGAGGAAGTAAAGATCCTGGCAGAGGAAGGTTACAAGGAGATCGTTCTCACCGGAATCCACCTGACCTCCTACGGCATCGATTTCAAGGATGAGGGAATCGACTTTCTGACACTGATTAAGAGACTTCATGAGATCGACGGAATCGAGCGGATCCGTTTTGGTTCCTTAGAGCCCCGTGTCATCACAGAAGAGTTCGCGTCGGAGCTTTCCAGGCTTCCGAAGATCTGTCCGCATTTCCACCTGTCCCTGCAGAGCGGATGCGACGATACCCTGAAGCGCATGAACCGCCATTACACCTGCGAGGAATATGCGGACCGCTGTGAGATCTTAAGAAAACACTTCAGGAATCCGGCGATCACGACGGATGTTATCGTCGGATTTCCGGCAGAGACGGATGCGGACTTTGAGACAACAAGGAGATTCCTCGAAAAAGTTCACTTCTACGAGATGCATGTGTTCCCGTATTCCAGACGTGCCGGAACCCGCGCGGACCGGATGCCTGACCAGGTGCCGGAGCCGGTGAAGAAAGAGCGCAGCGCCGTTCTCTTAAAACTCGAGAAGAAGATGTCCGGGGAGTACAGAAGTTCCTTCGCGGGAACAGAACAGGAGATCCTTCTGGAGGAACCGGTGACCATCAATGACGAGATCTACATGACCGGGTATACAAAGGAATATGTAAAGGCAGCGATCCGTCTCGACGGACGTGATCCGAAAGCGCTGAAAAATACGTTCGTTTCGGGCATTCTTGGAGATTTTCTGACAGAGGAGATTCTGCTTCTGAACGAAAAATAAGTATTTTTGGCACCAAAAATGCCGTGAAACAGTGTTGGAAGTCCCGATTTTTCTGGCTGAAAATGAAAAACAGCGTTAAATTGGGCGAGTAAGTTTTATATTGCACAAAATATGAAAGTAGAGTAGAATAAGGATAGCAACAAAAGAGGTGGCTTTGCGCGAAAAGCGCGGGACAGCCGTCGAAGGACGTGGGGATATTTATGGGCGATATCAGTAATACACAATATTTTAAAGCGGTACAGGAAGATAAAAAACTGGAGGTTGGTGAGGTCCTCCGTGAGGTTTACGAGGCGCTCACGGAAAAGGGATACAACCCGATCAACCAGATCGTCGGCTATATCATGTCTGGTGATCCGACCTACATTACAAGCTACAAGAGCGCAAGAAGCCTGATCATGAAGGTGGAACGTGATGAGATCCTGGAAGAACTGATGGAGAATTATATCGATACGAGACTCCGCTAGTTTCCGGGAAAGATAAGAAAGAATATGCAGACAGCCGGGAATCACCGGCTGGTTTTGCTATGAGGAAAAACAGATAGGATAATATACGTTATGAGAATACTCGGACTGGATTTCGGTTCAAAGACCGTAGGAGTCGCAGTCAGCGACGGACTTCTCCTGACGGCACAGGGTGTCGAGACCATCGAGCGCAAGGACGAGAATAAACTGCGTAAGACATGTGCCCGGATCGAGGAGCTGATCGCGGAGTACGAGATCACGGAGATCGTGCTGGGACTTCCGAAAAATATGAACAATACAGAAGGAGAGCGCGTCGAAAAGACGAAAGCTTTTGGAGAAATGCTGGAGCGCCGTACCGGACTTCCGGTGCATTACTGGGATGAACGTCTCACGACCGTTGCTGCGGAACAGATCCTGATGGAGAGCGGAGTGCGCCGCGAGAACAGAAAAGCGGTGATCGATAAAGTCGCTGCGGGGCTGATCTTACAGGGTTATCTGGACTGCCTGAAAACAAAGGAAAACGAATAGAACGAGTAACTGTAAGGATACCGAACAGTTACGCATTTTTCAGAGACAGGAGAATATGTATGGAAGAGAGAAAGATCACGCTGGTCGATGATGACCAGACACTGGAATTCTATGTTGTGGAGGAGACAAAATTAAACGGGGCAAACTATCTTCTTGTCACAGATGCGGAAGATGACGACGAGGAAGGAGACTGCTATATCTTAAAGGATATGTCCGGCGCAGACGAGTCTGATGCCCTCTATGAGTTCGTGGAAGATGAGGACGAGCTGGAAGGTCTCATGAAGATCTTCGCGGAGCTTCTTGACGACGTGGATCTCGAGAAACAGTAGAGCACGTACAAAAAACAGAAAACAAACATTTAATACACAGATACAGACAAACAATCGTATTGACAGTCAGGAAACTTGCCCGTCTGGATGACGGGAAATAGGCGGGTCCTGGTGCTTGGAAAAGAAACTGATCGAATACAGGATCGGTTGCTGTCTGCGCAGAACGCTGGCAGCAGGAAGGGATTCGGAGGACAGATGTTGGGGGACAATGAAGATGAACGACGAAACGGTAAAAGGACTGCTGCGCAAGGCAGGACTCAAAGTAACAAATCAGCGTATGATGGTACTTGATATTATTGCGTCCCATCCAGCGGAACATCTGACTGCGGAAGAAATTTATGATTTAGCGAAAGTAAACAGCCCGGAGATCGGACTGGCTACGATATACAGGACCGTACAGGTCCTTTTAGACCTGCATGTAATCGACAAAGTCACATTTGATGACGGTTTTACCCGGTATGAGCTGAACGGTGAAGAAAGCGCGTCGGGACACCGCCACCACCATGCCATCTGCACCGGCTGCGGAAAGGTGTATTCCCTGGAATCAGACCTTTTGGACAGCCTGGAAGAAGAGGTCATGGAGAAACTGGGCTTTCTCGTGACGAACCACGAGGTGAAGCTCTACGGACTTTGCAGTGAATGCAGGAAGAAGAATGAAAAGAAAGAGGTTATGAATCGTGAAGAACGTGAAAAATGATACAGCAGACTGCAAAGTCAAAATTATCCCTCTCGGGGGACTGGAACAGATCGGAATGAACATGACAGCCATCGAGTACGGCGACAGCATCATCGTTATGGACTGCGGACTTGCATTCCCAAGTGATGATATGCTTGGAATCGACCTTGTTATTCCGGATGTGACCTATTTAAAAGATAATTATGAGAAGGTAAAAGGATTCGTTATCACCCACGGTCATGAGGACCATATCGGAGCGCTTCCGTACGTGTTAAAAATGGTGAACGCGCCGGTCTATGCGACAAAGCTGACCATGGGCTTAATTGACCATAAACTCGAAGAGAACAACATGCTGCGCAGCGTAAAGCGCAAGGTCGTAAAGCACGGACAGTCCATCAATCTCGGCTGTTTCCGCGTAGAATTTATCAAGATGAACCACTCCATCGAGGACGCGGCTGCCCTTGCCGTATTCACACCTGCGGGAATCATCTTAAATACCGGTGATTTCAAGATCGACTACACTCCGGTATTCGGCGATGTGACAGACCTCCAGAGACTGGCAGAGCTCGGAAAGAAAGGTGTTCTTGCCCTTCTCTGCGACTCCACAAACGCGATCCGTCCTGGATTTACCATGTCCGAGAGAACCGTCGGAAAGACCTTTGATGCGATCTTTGCGGAGCATCAGCAGAACCGTATCATTGTTGCGACATTCGCTTCCAACGTGGACCGTGTCCAGCAGGTTATCAATTCCGCATGCAAGTATGGCAGAAAAGTCGTTGTGGAAGGCCGCAGCATGGTCAACGTCATCGGAACTGCCCAGGAGCTCGGATATATCAATATCCCGGATGGAACGCTCGTGGATATTGAACAGTTAAAGAATTATAAGGAGGAGGATACCGTCCTCATTACAACAGGAAGCCAGGGTGAGTCCATGGCAGCCCTTTCCAGAATGGCATCCTCCATGCACAGAAAGGTCTCCATCACCCCGCGTGATGTGGTTGTTTTAAGCTCCACCCCGATCCCGGGAAATGAGAAGGCCGTATCAAGAGTCATCAACGAGCTCTCCATGAAGGGCGCGAAGGTCATCTCCCAGGATACCCACGTATCTGGACATGCCTGCCAGGAGGAGATCAAGCTTGTCTACTCCTTAGTACGCCCGAAATTTGCGATCCCGATCCACGGCGAGTACCGTCACAGAATGGCACAGAAGGAGCTTGCGATCTCTCTTGGAATCCCGAAGGAGAATGTTGTGATGCTCCACACAGGAGACGTGCTTGAGATCGGTGAGAGCGGAGCGGACGTTATCGATCATGTACAGTCCGGCGGTGTTCTCGTTGACGGACTCGGTGTTGGAGATGTCGGAAACATTGTTCTCCGCGACCGCCAGAACCTTGCCCAGAATGGTATCATCATCGTTGTCCTCACACTGGAGAAGCATTCCAACCAGCTGCTCTCCGGACCTGATATCGTATCCCGCGGCTTCGTCTATGTGCGTGAGTCCGAGGACCTGATGGAAGAGGCTCAGGCAATTGTTGACCAGGCGGTGGCAGACTGCTTAGAGCACCATGTTTCCGATTGGGGCAAGATCAAGAACATTATCAGAGACAGCTTAAGCGACTTCTTATGGAAGCGCATCAAGAGAAACCCGATGATCCTTCCGATCATCATGGAAGTTTAAATGAACCCAGTTAGCCGTGCACCGAGCTGGGCTGAAAATTGTGTTGCAAGCTTGCTTGCATAAGCAATTTTTGGCACAGCTCAGTATTGGGGGGAACGCCCCCGACTTCTTGTTTTCATGCACATGAAAACAAGAAGATACACGGCGGAGCTACCTGCAAGGGAAATGATATGAGCAAGATAACGAGAGAAATCAACAAAATCAGCCTGTTTGTCATCAGCACATCCGGAAGGATCATCCTGTACGGTCTCGCTGCGGTACTTATCGTTACAGGGGCGAGAAGCGCCTACTCCTTCGGACATGGGATCTTCTACGCGCCGGCAATGGAAGCAGAGCCTGGAACAGAAAAGAGTATCAAACTGGACGGGGATGAGTCGGTGGAAGAGGTCGGAAAGATCTTAAAGAAAGCCGGTCTGATCCGCGATGCCCGCACATTTACGATCCAGGCAAAATGCTATGGATATGAAGTGAACGCGGGAACCTACGAGTTAAACACCTCGAAGGATTCCAAGGAGCTGATCAATATTTTAAAGGAAAATCCGGAAGATACCGCGAAGGAAGACACAAAATCATGATCACGGAAAACAGACTTACGACTTATATAAATTCCCTGGCCCAGGGAGACGGATCGCTTATTGAGATGATCGCTGAGAATGCTGTGAAGAACAGGGTTCCGATCATCCGCAGGGAGACAGCATCGCTCTTAAAGACGATGGTGACGCTGGTGGCTCCGAACAGGATCCTTGAAGTTGGAACTGCGGTCGGATACTCGGCACTTTTGATGGCATCGGTGATGCCAAAAGAGTGCCGGATCACGACCATTGAAAAATATGAAAAGAGGATCCCGGAGGCGAAGGAAAACTTCCGCCTTGCTGGGATGGAAGAAAAAATCACGCTGCTGGAGGGCGATGCCGGGGAAATCCTTGCGGGTCTTTCCGGCTCCTTTGATTTTATCTTCATGGACGCGGCAAAGGGCCAGTACATCAACTGGCTGCCGGATATCCTGCGCCTTCTGCGGGATGGCGGACTTTTAATGTCTGACAATGTCCTCCAGGACGGAACGATCATGGAATCGCGTTACGCGGTGGAGCGCCGTGACCGGACGATCCACGAGCGGATGCGGGAGTATTTATATACGTTAAAACATATGGATGAATTCGAGACTTCGATCCTGCCGGTGGGCGACGGGGTCGCGCTCAGTGTGAAAAAAGGAAGCGGTCCGGCAAAATAGAGGCGGACTTGTTTCACGCGGTCAGCGCAGCGGGTGTGCAGACCGGTTGAACATTTGGAAAGGATGAATTATGAGAAAAACAGAACTTCTGATTCCGGCAGGAAGCCTTGATGTCTTAAAGACAGCTGTTATCTACGGCGCTGATGCTGTATATCTCGGCGGTGAGGCATTCGGCCTCCGCGCCAAGGCGAAAAACTTTACGAACGAAGAGATCATGGAGGGCATCAAATTTGCCCATGACCACGGCGTAAAGGTGTATATCACAGCGAATATTCTCGCGCACAACGACGACCTTGCAGGTGTTGAGGAGTATTTTGAGGAGTTAAAGACGATCCGTCCGGACGCTCTCATTATCTCAGACCCGGGTGTTTTCACCATCGCAAAGCGGGTACTCCCGGATATGGAGATCCATATCAGCACCCAGGCGAACAATACAAACTATGGAACATATCTCTTCTGGCATGAGCTCGGCGCAAAGCGTGTGGTTTCCGCCAGAGAGTTATCTTTAAAGGAGATCAAGGAGATCCGGGAGCATATCCCGGAGGACATGGAGATCGAGAGCTTCATCCACGGCGCGATGTGCATTTCCTACTCTGGAAGATGCCTGCTCAGCAACTTCTTTACGGGCCGCGATGCGAACCAGGGTGCCTGTACCCATCCGTGCCGCTGGAAATACTCCGTTGTGGAGGAGACGAGACCGGGCGAGTATATGCCGGTATACGAGAATGAGCGAGGAACCTATATTTTCAATTCCAAGGATCTCTGCATGATCGAGCATGTGCCGGAGATGATCGACGCCGGAATCGACAGTTTTAAGATCGAAGGCCGCATGAAGACGGCGCTTTATGTGGCGACAGTTGCCAGGGCCTACCGCAAAGCCATCGATGACTATCTGGAGAATCCGGAGAAATATAAAGCGAACATGGAGTGGTACAAGGAAGAGATCGGAAAGTGCACTTACCGTGAGTTTACCACAGGTTTTTACTTTGGAAAACCGACGTCCGAGACCCAGATCTACGACAGCAACACGTATGTAAAGAACTATATCTATCTCGGAACTGCGGAAGAGCGCGATGCGAGAGGATTCGCGAAGATCGAGCAGAAGAATAAGTTCTCCGTCGGTGAGACCATCGAGATCATGAAACCGGACGGAAGAAATATTTCCGCCCTTGTCCGCGGCATCTACACCGAGGAGGGCGAGAGCCAGGAGAGTGCACCGCATCCGAAACAGGTCCTCTATATCGACCTGGACGGGGAAGTGGAGCAGTACGATATTCTGCGTAAGAAAGAGGCAGAGTAAGAGATTACCGGGTGGCGATTCCCTGAGTAGAAATGTTCACAGCACGCAGAGCTGGCTGGGATCCTGCGGGGCTGGAGGGAAACATTTTCAGAGTTGACAGAATTGCAGATAATAATGTGAAAGACTGGAAAGGAGGCATAATTGTGGCGGTAGTTTTTGGCATCCTTGGAATATTATGCCTCATTTATTACGGCGTGATCGTGATCTACTCCGGCGCGGGAACTTCGTTCTCGGCGATCTGGATCATACTGGCGCTGGGATTTTTTGCCGCGGCCGCGGTGATGAAGTTTTACCCGAGATTCCGCGACAAGATTCCGGTGCAGCTGGAAGTGGCGGTGATCACGTTTTTTTCAGCCATCGCCTTTATTTTTGTCGTGGTGGAACTCATGATGGGTTTCAGCGCTATCTCCTTCCAGAAGGAGAGTGTGAACTACGTGATCGTCCTCGGCGCCCAGGTGCGCGGAAACAAGATCAGCCGCACCCTGGAGCGGCGCCTGGATAAGGCGGTGGAGTACGCGGCCTATCATCCGAACACGGTGTTCGTTCTTTCCGGCGGACAGGGCGATGATGAGGATGTGACAGAGGCATCCGCTATGTACCGATATATGAAGAGCCGTGGGGTGCCGGATTACCAGCTCCTCTTAGAGGAATCGTCCCGCAGCACTTACGAAAATATGGTATACAGTAAGATTCTGATTACGGAAAGAGAACGTCTCCGCCGGGCAACGCTGCGCGCGGCCATGGCGGAATACGGTTACCTTCTTCCGCCGGATGAGGAAATCACGATCCGCGTGGGCATCCTCACCAGCAATTTCCACGAACTCCGGGCAAAAGGAATCGCAAGACACGTCGGAATCCCGAATGTCAGCGGAATTTCCGCGAAGTCGGATCCGGTGCTTTTTGCACATTTTTGTGTCAGAGAGTGTTTTGCGATATTAAAAGATAAATTTGTGGGAAATATGTAAATAAGGGCATCAAGGTCAGGAATCCGACGCAAGCTTGCCTGCAGGAGAGGGCATGACCTTGAGACCCGCCAAAAACATGAGTAAGCAGCCATTTTTTCGCAGAAAAAATGAGCGGATTACGAATGTTTTTGAGGGTGCTATGTGCCGGTGGCACATGATCAGCACCGACCGGAGCGGAGCGCAGACGTGGAAGCACGAAGTGCGGAGCGATCCGGTTACAACTATAGCCTAAAGCACAACAGAAAGGACATTCAGATATGGAGAGCCAGATTGAATCAGTCAAAGCCCTTGACGCGTACCGGCTTCGGCAGGTAAAACATATCCCGGAACTGAATTCCGACGGTATGATCTTAGAGCATAAAAAAACAGGCGCAAATATATTCCTCATGAGCAACGAGGACAATAATAAAGTATTCTGCATCGGTTTCCGGACGCCGCCGTCAGACAGCACCGGCGTTCCGCATATCATCGAGCATACCGTGCTCTGCGGATCTGATAAATTCCCGGTGAAGGATCCATTTGTGGAGCTCGTCAAGGGATCCTTAAACACCTTCTTAAACGCCATGACTTACCCGGATAAGACCGTTTATCCGATCGCAAGCTGCAACGACACTGATTTCCAGAACCTCATGGACGTTTACATGGACGCGGTCTTCCACCCGAATATCGGAAAAGAGAAGAAAATCTTCATGCAGGAAGGCTGGCACTACGAGCTGGAAGAGCCGGAAGGCGAGATCACCTACAACGGCGTTGTATACAACGAGATGAAGGGCGTGTTCTCCTCCCCGGAGAGTGTCCTGGACAGCTATATCCATACGGCAATGTTCCCGGATACCTGCTACGGCGTGGAGTCCGGCGGAGATCCGGAAGACATTGTAAAGCTGACCTACGAGGATTACCTCGCGTTCTATCATAAATATTATCATCCGTCCAACAGCTATATCTACCTCTACGGCGATATGGACATGACGGAGAAATTAAGATGGCTGGATGAGGAGTACCTCGGAAAGTACGACAGAAAAGAGATCGATTCTGAGATCCAGATCCAGAAGAAATTCAAGGAACCCATCGAGAGGGAGATCTTCTACTCCGTATCCGAGTCCGAGAGCCTTGATCACGCGACCTACCTTTCCATCAATACCCAGGCGGGAAATGAACTCTCCCCGAAGGAGTACGTGGCATTCCAGATCCTGGAGTATGTGCTCTTAGATGCCCCAGGCGCGTCGCTTAAGAAAGCGCTTCTGGATGCCGGGATTGGCGATGACATCATGGGAGGCTACGAGTATGGGATCTTACAGCCGTATTTCTCCGTGATCGCGAAGAACGCGGAGAGAGAGCAGAAGGACGAGTTCGTAAAGATCGTAAAGGCGGAGTTAAAGAAGCTCGCGGACGGCGGCATCGACAAAAAGTGCCTGAAAGCCGGAATCAACAACTATGAATTCCAGTACCGCGAGGCGGATTATGGCTCCACGCCGAAGGGACTCATGTACGGTCTCCAGTGCCTGGACAGCTGGCTCTATGGCGGCGATCCGATGATGCACTTAGAGTATGAGGACACCTTCGCGGCGTTGAAGAAAGGCGCGGACAGCGGATATTTTGAGGGACTGATCAGGACATACCTTCTCGACAACCCGTACGAGGCTGTTGTGATCGCGAGCCCGAAGAAGAACCTCACCGCACGGATCGAGGAGCAGACGGCGAAAAAGTTAAAAGAATATAAGGACAGTCTCTCTAAAGAGGAGATCGAGACTCTGGTACGCCAGACGAAGGAATTAAAGGAATACCAGGATACCCCGTCACCGAAGGAAGATCTCGAGAAGATCCCGATGCTCACGAGAGAGGAGATCGGAAGGGAACCGGCGAAGCTGATCTTCGAGGAGACGAATCTGGATGGCATCACAGTGGTCCGCCACAACATGTTCACGTCAGGGATCGGTTATCTGAAGGTCCTCTTCAACACGGACCGGATTCCGATGGAGGACCTGCCGTATCTCGGACTCTTAAAATCTGTCCTTGGATATGTGGATACGAAAAATTACAGCTACAGCGATTTAAGCAGCGAGATCTTTTTAAACAGCGGTGGAATTTCCTTCTCCGTGACATCTTACCCGGATCTCACAAAGGCAGGAAGCTTCACAGGCGTCTTTGTCTGCAGCGCGAGAGTGCTCTACGAGAAGCTTGACTTCGGCTTCGAGATCCTGGAGGAGATCCTTAACCGCTCTGTTCTCGATGATGAGAAGCGGTTAAACGAGATCCTAAGCGAGGGAAAATCAAAGTCCCAGATGAAACTCATGGGATCCGGCCACACGGCGGCAGTCGCGAGAGCCACATCCTACTTCTCTGACACCTCCTACTATAACGATATGACAGGCGGGATTGGATACTTTAAGTTCCTGGAGGACTGTGCGAAGAACTTTGACGAGAAGAAGAGCGAGATCATCGCAGGTCTGAAGCGTGTGATGGAAGCTCTTTTTACAAGGGAGAACATGACCGTCAGCTACACGGCGGACGACGAGGGATTCTCTTACCTCGGGAATGCTATGAAGAAGCTCTCTGAGAAGCTTCCGGCGGGCAGCGGAAAAATCTATCCGTTTACGGCACCGAAGGAGAATTTAAACGAGGGATTTACTTCCTCCTCAAAGGTCAACTATGTGGCACACTGTGGAACCTTCGCGGGAAGCGGATATTCCTACACAGGCGCGCTTCGGATCCTGAAGGTGATGCTGAGCTACGATTACCTCTGGATCAACATCCGCGTGAAGGGCGGCGCTTACGGCTGTATGAGCGGCATTGGACGTTCCGGCGAGGGATATTTTGTCTCTTATCGCGATCCGGAAGTGAAGAAGAGCGATGATATCTATCTCGGCATTCCGGCTTATCTGGAGAACTTCGAGGCGGATGAGCGCACCATGACAAAATATGTCATCGGAACCATCAGCGATATCGACACACCGCTGACCTCGTCCTTACAGGGAAGCCGCGGACTCTCCGCATGGTATTCCGGAGTGACGGACGAGATGCTGAAGAAGGAGCGCGAGGAGATCTTAAACGCGACTGTGGAAGACATCCGCGCCCTTGCACCGATCACGAAGGCGATCCTTGAGACTGGCGCGGTATGCGTGGTCGGAAATGAGGATAAGATCAAGGCAGACAGCGAGATATTTAAGGAGATCAAGCCGCTGTTTGCATAATACCAAGGGAAAAAAGGCCGGAACTTCGACGCAGGCTTGCCTGCAGGAGAAGTTTTGACCTTTTGGCCCGCCAAAAGCATGAGTAAGTAGCCATTTTTCGAAGAAAAATGAGCGGATTACGAATGCTTTTGAAGGTTGCGGGAGCACGCAGTGCGGAGCAACCTGGTATGAGAGAGATTACCAAGGGAAAAAAGGCCGGAACTTCGACGCAGGCTTGCCTGCAGGAGAAGTTTTGACCTTTTGGCCCGCCAAAAGCATGAGTAAGTAGCCATTTTTCGAAGAAAAATGAGCGGATTACGAATGCTTTTGAAGGTTGCGGGAGCACGCAGTGCGGAGCAACCTGGTATGAGAGAGATTACCAATGCTTTTGAAGGTGCTATGTGCCGGTGGCACATGTCCAGCACCGACCGGAGCGAAGCGTAGATGCGGGAGCAATTCGGTATGGGAGAGATACATATAAAAGAATTAAGGAGATTTCATGAAAAAGGGATATAAATCTGGTTTTGTGACATTGATCGGACGCCCGAACGTTGGTAAGTCCACGCTGATGAACCACCTGATCGGACAGAAGATCGCGATCACATCGGAAAAACCGCAGACCACGAGAAACAGGATCCAGACCGTGTATACAGATGAGCACGGTCAGATCATCTTCCTGGACACACCTGGTATCCACAAGGCAAAAAACAAGCTTGGTGAGTACATGGTGAATGTAGCGGAGCACACACTCCGCGAGGTGGATGTGATCTTATGGCTCGTGGAGCCGGGAACCTACATCGGTTCCGGCGAGCAGCATATCTTAAAGGTGCTGCAGACCGTAAAGACGCCGGTGATCCTCGTCATCAACAAAATCGATACGGTGAAGAAAGAGGATATCTTAAAGACTATCGAGACTTATAAGGACGCGTACCACTTTAAAGAGGTGATCCCGGTATCCGCGATGAAGAAGACAAACACGGATACCCTGATCCACACGATCTTCCAGTATCTGCCGGAGGGACCGCAGTATTACGATGAGGACACCGTCACAGACCAGCCGATGCGCCAGATCGCCGCGGAGCTGATCCGCGAGAAGGCACTCCGCATGATGTCTGACGAGATCCCCCACGGAATCGCAGTCACCATCGAGCGCATGACAGAGCGCGATAATGGCATGTTTGATATCGACGCGACGATCATCTGCGAGAGAGAGTCCCACAAGGGAATCGTCATCGGAAAGGGCGGTCAGATGTTAAAGCGTATCGGAACCTCCGCAAGAATCGAGATCGAGAACCTTATGGACACGAAGGTCAACTTAAAGCTCTGGGTCAAGGTCCGCAAGGAGTGGAGAGATTCTGAGCTCTACATGAAGAACTACGGTTATAATTCGAAAGACATTTAAGATATGAGAGAACAGGTGATTCTGACCGGGATGGTCATCAAATCCGCCCCGGCGGGCGAATACGACAGAAGACTTGTGATCCTGACCTGTGAACGGGGAAAGATCACGGCTTTCGCCAGAGGCGCAAGAAGACCGGGAAGCACGCTGATGGCGGCATCCGCGCCTTTTGTATTCGGCACGTTTGCCCTCTATGAGGGCCGGGATGCCTACTCTCTCGTCTCTGTGGATGTACAGAACTACTTCCGGGAGATCACGGAGGATATGGAGGCGGCGTGTTACGGCTCCTATTTTCTGGAGTTTGCGGACTACTACGGGAGAGAAAATCTGGAGGCAGTGGAGACCTTAAAGCTTCTCTATCAGTCCCTCAGGGCGCTCTTGAAAAGCGCGATCCCCAATCGCCTTGTGCGGGCAGTCTTTGAACTGAAACTCATGGAGATCAACGGTGAGTATATGGAAAAGCCTCTGGGAAGACTGGAAGATTCCACGATCTATACCTGGGAGTATGTCCTTGCGTCGCCGGTGGAAAAGCTCTATACCTTTACGGTCACAGAGAAAGTTCTGGAAGAATTTACGAAGTGCGTAGCGGAAAATAAGCGGCGATTCGTAGATAAAACCTTCCATTCACTTGACATTTTGGATGTTCTTGTATATAAATAGGGTAATCCTTAAAAATAGCGGACATCTGTGCGGCTTATTCGTACAGTCGGAGATACCGGAATATCCGTGCGTAACGATGAAGGTACTGGAGCGTTACGGATTTTTAGGGATAAGGAGGAATTCATGAAAAAAGGACAGACGGCAGCAGCCATTCTCCTTCTTTCGCTTGCCTTAAACGGCTGCGGCGGAGGAAACGGAACGACCGCATTTGCCCCGACGGAGACCAGCCTTTATGTCACAAAGGAAGGAACCGTTACCAGCGCAGATGTGGAGACTTACGAGAATGATTACTACAGTGCTGATGAATTAAAAGCTTACGCAGAAGAAATGCTGGGCGTGTTTGAGAGTGGAAATCAGTCCGGAAGCAGCGAAAAAAAGGCTGAGATCGCGGAATGCACCGTGAAGGACGGAACCGCAAAGCTTCTCATCACATTTCCGGATGCGGAGGAATATCTTCGTTTCTCGGAGGAATATCCGGATACTGAGAGTGGGATCCGGATTGAGAGCCTGGATGTCGTTTCCGTTCCGGATGGGGTGGAAAAGGGCTATATCGTCGGATCCACGTTCTACAAGGCGGGAGACGAGAATACCGAGGTCTCCGCTGTGGATATAACAAAACAGAAAAAGCTCTATGTGGTATGTGTGAAGGGCAGCGCAAAGATCCAGACAGACGGACAGGTCCGGTATGTGTCTGAGGGTGTGACCCTTAACGGAAGTATGGCCGAGACACCGGAAGGTGAGACGTCCTATATTATATTTAAATAGTGAAAAACTGTTCAGCTGGTCTGCGCGTTTTCCTGCGCCGGCCGTAAGAAAACACTGTTTGAAGGGCTGGACAGTTACAATAGAAGAATTACTCTGCCGCGCAGACCAGCACGGACAGAAAGAGATCAAGAGGAGAGTCACAATGGAAAAGACAATGGAAAAAATTGTAGCACTTGCGAAATCCAGAGGCTTTGTATATCCGGGTTCCGAGATTTACGGAGGTCTTGCAAACACATGGGATTACGGCAATCTGGGCGTAGAGCTTAAGAATAACGTAAAGCGCGCATGGTGGAAGAAATTCATTCAAGAGAATCCGTACAATGTAGGTGTTGACTGCGCGATCTTAATGAACTCCCAGACATGGGTAGCATCCGGACATATCGGCGGTTTCTCCGATCCGTTAATGGACTGTAAGGCATGTAAAGAGCGCTTCCGTGCCGACAAGCTCATCGAGGACTACATGGCAGAGAAAGGCGTTGAGCCGGAGACTCCGATCGACGGCTGGAGCCAGGAGCAGATGAAGAAGTACATCGATGATAACCAGATCCCGTGCCCGAGCTGCGGAAAGCATGACTTTACTGATATCCGTCAGTTCAACTTAATGTTCAAGACATTCCAGGGTGTTACTGAGGACGCAAAGAACACGGTTTACTTAAGACCGGAGACAGCACAGGGTATCTTCGTAAACTTCAAGAACGTACAGAGAACCTCCAGAAAGAAAGTTCCGTTCGGTATCGGACAGATCGGTAAGTCCTTCCGTAACGAGATCACACCGGGTAACTTCACATTCCGTACCAGAGAGTTCGAGCAGATGGAGTTAGAGTTCTTCTGCAAACCGGGCACAGACCTCGACTGGTTCGCATACTGGAAACAGTACTGCATCAAGTGGCTGCAGGATCTCGGCATCAAGCCGGACGAGATGCGCGCCCGCGACCATTCTCCGGAAGAGCTTTGCTTCTACAGTAAGGCAACCACAGACCTTGAGTTCTTATTCCCGTTCGGCTGGGGCGAGCTCTGGGGAATCGCGGACAGAACCGACTATGACCTGACGCAGCATCAGAATGTATCCGGTCAGGATATGTCTTACTTTGATGATGAAGTAAATGAAAAATACATTCCGTATGTAATCGAGCCGTCTCTCGGCGCAGACCGTGTGACACTTGCATTCCTCTGCTCCGCATACGACGAGGAAGAGTTAGAGGGCGGCGATGTCCGCACCGTTATGCACTTCCATCCGGCGATCGCACCGGTGAAGGTTGGTATCCTTCCGTTATCCAAGAAGTTAAACGAGGGTGCAGAGAAGGTATATGCAGAGCTTTCCAAGTACTATAACTGTGAGTTCGATGACAGAGGAAATATCGGTAAACGTTATAGAAGACAGGATGAGATCGGTACGCCATTCTGCGTAACCTATGACTTTGATTCTGAGACAGACGGAGCTGTAACCGTTCGTGACAGAGATACCATGGAGCAGGTTCGTATCCCGATCGCAGAGTTAAAGAGCTATTTTGAGGAAAAATTAAGCTTCTAATTACTGGAAAAATCAGTGATTAGGACAGGATGAGGCGGCTGGATCTTATGTCAGACCGCCTCTTTCTTCTATAAAATAGAAAAATGCGATAGTTTGAGTATGAAACTGTCCGTGCAGGAAAGACATAAAGGAAAGAAAAACAAGATGGAAAAGAAGAGAATCATCCTGGCATCCGGTTCCCCGAGACGGAAAGAACTGCTTCTGCAGATCGGAATCGTCCCGGAGATCATCGTGAGCCACGTGGAGGAGAAGATCACATCGGATGAGCCCTCGGGGGTAGTTATGAGCCTTGCGGAGCAGAAAGCCGTTGATGTTGCGGAAGATATGCCGGAAGGCGCGGTAGTCTTAGGATCTGATACGGTCGTTGCGGCAGATGGAAAGATCCTCGGAAAACCGAAGAGCCATGAAGAGGCATATGAGATGATAAAAAGACTCGCGGGACGCAGCCATCAGGTCTATACGGGCGTGTGCATCGTGAAAAAAGGAACTGCGGGAGAGAAAGATACCGTTGTTTCCTTCTACGATGAGACGGACGTGAACGTGTCCACGATGACAGAGGCGGAGATCCGTGAGTACGCGGATTCCGAGGAGCCCATGGACAAGGCGGGATCTTATGCGGTCCAGGGATTTTTTGCGAGATATATTGAGGGATTAAAGGGATCCTACGCGAACGTGATGGGACTTCCGGTGCATTTAGTGTACCAGAAATTGAAAGAACTTGGCGCTGTGTAGAAGTGGAGACAGAAATATGGGAAAATGGAACCGATGGGGACGGACGCTTAGCGTAGTCGTCCTCGCGGCAGCAGTCGTCTGCGGATGCGGCGTGAAGGAAACGCTGCTTTCCGGCAGAAAAAGTGAAAGAGAGTATGGGAAATCCGAAACCATGGTGATCGTCACCACGGAGCGGCTCCGTTATGAAGAATTATATACAGACAAGATCTGGGATACGGTGGTGGACGAGTCTGGAACTACCTTCGAGGAGACATTGCTGTCCCAGATCCATGATTTCTTAAAGGAATTAAAGACCATGAGCCGCATGGCGGACGAGGAAAAAGTCACGCTCTCCGGAAAAGAGCGGGAACTGGCAAAACAGGCAGCGGCTCAGTACATGAAAGAACTGAAAAACGCCGGGGAGAGTTCCGAAATCGACAAAGATGTGGTAGAATCTTTATATGAAGACTACTGGAAGACCGAAAAACTGGTGGAGACGCTGACGGGCAGCGTCAACCTGGAAGTCAGCGACAGCGAGGCGAAGGTCATCACCGTGGATGAGATCGTGCTCTCCGATAAGGACCAGGCGGATGAGGCGTTAAAGAAAGTCCAGATGGAAGGAACCGACTTTATGACCGTTGCAAAGGAGGTTTCTGAGGATCAGGAGATCGAGAAGAAGATCTCCAGAGGCTTGAGACCGGAGGCTTACGAAAAGGCTGCTTACGCCCTGGCCACAGGGGAGATCAGCGATGTGATCGAGGCGGATGGAAAATATTATATCCTGCGCTGCGTCAACGACTACGATGAAGCTGCCACAAAGGCCCGGAAGGAAGAGATGGTCCGGGAGAAGAGGAATGAGGTGTTTTACGAGACCTACTCGGAGTACGCGGCGAAGGTCCATCTCGCGAAGGATGACAGCCTGTGGAAGAATCTCTCGATAACAGATGGAGAGAGGACATCGGCGGACTTTTTCGAGATATTTGAAACAGTATGTAAAGGTACAGACAGTTAACAGCTTAAAAATATTCACCAGGTCCGCACAGCTGTAATGACATAAGAGTATATTTTAAGTTACTGTACACGGGTAGGAATTTTCTGAACTGAAAATTCCGTACAATACAGTGGTGGTAGTGGATTTTGCCGATTCGGAATGCGAAGCATCGGCAAAATCAGTTACTGTTTGCGCAAAGCGTGAACAGTAACTATTTTAAGCAGGACAGATATGGAACAGGTAAAAAGTTCCAGACATAATCAGGGAAACAACATGCGGAGGTAAATAATGGTTGCATTAAAGATCGAAGAGCAGAAAGCGTTTACGGCAGGGCTTTTCATCGGGGAGATCTTTGATAAATTTCTGGTGCGGGAAGCGGAGATCGTGACCTACAACCAGTTCACGATCGACGGAAAGGTCCGTCAGGGCTATTTTTCCGAAGAGGAACTGGAAGAAAACAGGATCGAAGAGTACTCTTCATGGAAGACCTTAAAGCCGGTCTGCTACTCCTTAATAAAAGGAAAACGGCTTCCGGAGAGCTTCCGCATTGTATTTCAGATGCCCCCATCCGCCAGAGACCGGTTCGTTGCCGGAAAAATCCCGGGAATCTATCCGGATCAGGTCGGCGGGCTTTACATCAATATCCAGTATGAGAACCACGAGATGATCTGCGTTACAGGGACGTCCATGAAGCAGTTTACCTTGGACAGGACGTTAGAGAACGAGTGGGATGAGAATGTAAAGAAGTTCTTAAAAAAGAACGGGGTAGTCTTCAGTTAGGCAGCCGGTTCCTGCGGGTAGCAGGGAACGGGATGAGAAACTTGGGGAAAGGGGTTACTTATCATGAAAAAATTTGCAGAGCTTCAGTATGTCCGTCCGGACATGGAAAAAATCTTCGCGCGCGTATCGGGGGATATCGCAGTGTTGAAGGAAGCAAAGAACTACGAGGAATTTCGGAATGCCTATATGGATTATGTGGAAGCCGACACAGAGCTTGAGACATCAAAGACTGTCGCCCATATCCGGAATACGATCAATCTTTTAGATGAATTCTATGAGGCGGAGATGGTATATTTCAACAGCCAGATGCCGAAATATGAAATCCTGAAAAAAGAGATGGGCGAGGTGATCGTGGCATCTCCGTTTAAGGCTGAGATGGAAAAAGAATTCGGCACGATCCTGATCCAGAATATGGAGGCCCAGAAACAGCTTTCTGACGAATCTATCGTGGATGATCAGGTGAAAGAGGCGGAGCTTGTCAGCCGCTTTATGAAAACGCAGGCAGCTGCTACCGTGGAATTTAAGGGAGAGCAGATCGGAAACTACGGACTCTTAAAGATCATGCAGAGCACAGACCGTGCGGAGAGAAAAGAGGCGTTTGAGGCATGGGCAAAGCTCTATGAGGGAATTGCACCGACGTTAGAGGAGGTTTATGACGGTCTTGTAAAGGTCCGTGCCGGTATGGCAAAGAAGCTTGGATTTAAGAGCTTTATTCCGATGGGATATCTGCGCCGCCGTCGTTTTGACTATACGGAAAAGGAGCTGGAGGTATTCCGGAAACAGGTCCGCGAGGTCGTGGTTCCGGCAGCGGCAAAGCTGTACGAGCGTCAGAAGGAAGCTCTTGGGATCGATACACTCTATTATTATGACGAATCCATCGCTTCTCCGTCCGGAAATCCGGTTCCGATCGGAGATAAGGAATATCTTGTCGGCGAAGCCCAGAAGATGTACCGTGAGCTTTCCAAGGAGAGCGGAGAGTTCTTTGATTTCATGATGGAGTACGAGCTTTTCGATCTGGACTCCAAGCACGGAAAACGCGCCGGCGGATACTGTACGACACTCCCGCAGTATCATGCACCGTTTATTTTTTCAAACTTTAACGGAACCGACGCAGATGTCAATGTTCTGACCCATGAGGCTGGTCACGCGTTTGCAGGATTTACAGCGGCAAAATACCAGAAGACCCCGGAATTATGTCATTCCACCAGTGAGATCAATGAGATCCATTCCATGAGCATGGAGCTCTGGACCTATCCGTGGATGGAGAATTTCTTTGGAGATAAGGCAGAGGAATACCGCAGAGAGCATCTGGCAGACGCTCTTATGAAGATCCCGTATATGCTCTGCGTAGACGAATATCAGCATAAGGTATTTGAAAATCCGGAAATGACCACAATGGAGCGGAGAGCAGTCTGGAGCGGTCTGGAGAAGATCTACATGCCCTGGAGAAATTATGCAGGAAATGAGTTCCTTGAGAGTGGAGCATTCTGGATCAAACAGCAGCATATCTTCCTGTATCCGTTCTACTATGTAGATTACGCGATGGCACAGATGGGCGCCTTTGAATTCTACACAAAGATGAAGGAAGACCGGAAGGCAGCCTGGGCAGATTACTATAAGCTCTGTGCGGCGGGCGGATCCATGGGATACTTCGATCTTCTGAAATACAGCGGACTTCACAAAGTGCTGGAGGATGGTTCTGTGAAGATTATCCTGAAGGGCGTGTTTGAGGAGTTAGGGCTGTAAGAGTACTGTGGGGAGAAAACAGAATTGTTTTCTTACGGTCAGCGCGGCAAGTGCGCAGACCTACTGAACAGTTACATGAAATCTAAAATGAGGCAGTGGGACATATTCTTTTTAGAGTAGTTCTGCTGCCTCTTTTATACACAGATAATGAGCCTAAATGCGTGTATACATGAGACATGGTATTTATTGAGCAAAGTTCGCTGTTTTTCGGAAACCTTCCAGAGAACGGAAAAAATTGTAACAATTACTCATTAGTTTTCAGAAAAAAGTAAGGAAAAAAAGGTCGAAATATGATACGATAGGGATATTAGGAATAAGTCTAAAAGGAGGAAAAATCATGGAGCAGATCAATATCCTGGTAGTGGATGATGAAAAAGAGATCGCGGACCTTGTAGAGATCTATCTGGTCAGCGATGGATATAAGGTATTTAAGGCAAATAACGCGAAAGAGGGGCTGGAGATCCTGGATCAGGAGGATATCCATCTGGTACTCTTAGACATCATGATGCCGGGAATGGACGGTCTTGAGATGTGCAGGAAGATCCGCGAGACCAACAACATTCCGATCATCATGCTGAGCGCAAAATCCACGGATCTCGATAAGATCCTGGGTCTGGGAACCGGCGCGGACGATTATGTGGTAAAGCCGTTCAACCCGCTGGAGCTCACGGCCCGCGTGAAATCCCAGCTCCGCCGCTACACCCAGTTAAACCCTAACAGCAGCACCGGAAAAGCGGCAAAGAACGAGATCTCGATCCGTGGCCTCTCCATCAATAAAGATAACCACAAGGTCGTTGTCTACGGAGAGGAGATCAAGCTGACGCCCATCGAGTTCGATATCCTGTACCTTCTGGCATCGAATCCCGGCCGGGTGTTCAGCACCGACGAGATCTTTGAGAAGGTATGGAACGAGAAAGTATACGAGGCAAACAACACCGTCATGGTACATATCCGGAGACTCCGCGGAAAAATGAAAGAGGACACGAGACAGGATAAGATCATCACAACGGTCTGGGGGGTAGGATACAAAATTGAAAAATGATTGGAGCAGAAGCTTTTACAGGCAGATCGCGGTGAACATCTGTTACAGTGCCCTGATCGCATGTCTGGTGGACGCGTTCCTCATCATGAATATGAACTTCCTTCTGGCGTACCTGGACCAGACCAGATACGCGAATCTGTTGATCCTGCAGATCTTTAAGATGGGTACGATCACCACGATCCTCTATGTGATCGTTGGAATCGGAATCTTTGCGCTGGCGTTTCTCATGATCGAGAAGAAAAATATGAAGTATATAGGGAAGATCGCGGTGGCGATCCAGAATATCTCCGAGGGCGGCTTAAACACCCAGATCGAGGTGGTGGGGGACAACGAGTTCTCCGCCATGGCATCGAACCTGAACCGGATGGAAGCGGATATCCGGAAGCTCATGGATAAGGAACGAGAGTCGGAGCGGACGAAGAATGAGCTGATCACGAACGTGGCTCACGACTTAAGGACACCGTTGACTTCCATTATCGGTTATCTGGAACTCCTGTCTTCCGGACCGGCCATCAGCCTGGATATGCAGAAAAAGTATATCGATATCGCCTATGTGAAGGCAAAGCGTCTGGAAAAACTCATTGAGGACCTGTTCGGATTCACGAAGATGAATTACGGAAAGATATCCATGAATGTTGGAAAGGTGGATATCGTAAAGCTCTTAGGGCAGCTTTTGGAGGAATTTTATCCGAGCTTCGCGGACAAGGACCTGACCTATGAGCTCAAGAGCAATGTCCCGTCCCAGATCATCACGGCGGACGGAAACCTTCTGGCGAGACTTTTTGATAATCTGATCAACAACGCCATCAAGTACGGTGCCGAGGGAAAGAAGGTCCTGATCCAGGTATTCGCGAAAGACGATATCGTCACGGTGTCTGTCACGAACTATGGCTATGTGATCCCGGCGGAGGAACTGCCGTTGATCTTCAACAAGTTCTACCGGGTAGAGCAGTCGAGGTCCTCAAAGACAGGTGGAACGGGTCTCGGTCTTGCCATCGCGAAGAATATCGTGGACATGCACGGCGGAACGATCTCCGTGGCCAGCGACCTGAACGGAACGGTGTTCACGGTGAAGCTGAAGGTGGATTTTGATGTGAATAAAGAAAATTTTGGTATGATCCAGTAAAGAGAGATAACAGCTGTTCAGCAAAAACGCATATTTCCTGCTCTGACGGCAGAAAAGCGGCTGAGAATACTGAACAGGGATACCCGTTGATCAATGATAGGAAGAATGTATGAGAAATAAAAAGAAACAGCTGCTGTTTGGCTGTCTTGCGGCCCTGGTCCTGTCCGCGGGGGCATTCCCGGCCTTTGCCCAGGACCAGGACAGCTTCAGCACAAACATGGAGTCCGGCTCGCAGAATTCTGTGCCGGTGGCGGTGGACATCACGGCAGTTTACGGAAGAAATGCGAAGCCCGGAAGCTTTGTGCCCATAAAGGTCAGCATCTACGGCCAGACGGAGGCACCGTTTTCCGGCACACTTACTGTCTCTACTTTGGAGAGTGATAACGATGAAGGCACGGAGGAATACGAGTATTCGTACCAAGTAGAGGTGGGACCGGCGGAGACGAAGACGATGGAGTTCTATGTCCCCTTAGGACAGAAGAGCGGGACGATCCACCTGACATTAAAAGACGGGAAGAAGAAGACCATGGGGGAGACCTCCATGGATTTTGACGTTTCTAAGGACGAAAGCCGTCTGTTTGCAGGTGTCCTGGAGAACAAGTCAGGAAGTCTCTCATGGATTGACGGGATTGGGCTGAATTATGGAATGCTCACCACACGGGTCGTTGAGATCCCAGGGGAAGACTTCCCGGAAGATTCCCGGGGATTTTCCATGTTTAATGTGCTCCTCATAAACGGATATGACTGCCGGACACTGAACGATGTCCAGAAAGAAGCCGTCCTCACATGGGTGGAAAATGGCGGAACACTGCTTATCGGAACGGGAAGAGACAGGGATAAGACCCTGGATATCCTGGGAGAGGCAGAGCCGAAGGTCAGCTTAAGGGATCCGGAGGTTCTCTTGGTCGGCATGGGAACGGAATACACGAAAAACAGTCCTGAGGACTCGGAAGTCCGCGTGACCTACACGGAACCTGTGATCTCCGGGGCCAAAGAGCGGATGGTGACGGATGGAACGCCGCTTCTTAAGACCATGAAGTACGGAAAGGGGACCATCGGTGTCTACGGGGTAAGCCTGTCCGATCTCTCCGGCTTTGCGAAAAAGAACCCGTCCTTCGCGTCATATTTTCTCGGTGAGATCTTTAACGAGGATGAACTGAATACGATCTATTATTATTCCCAGGGCGGCGATGCTGATTACTGGAACGCCTACAATCTCGTCAGCGGGGGAAATGGGGAGCGGATCCCCAATCTCGCAATCTACGGGATCAGCGTTGCGGGATATCTGGTGATCGTGGGACCCGGGCTGTATCTTCTTTTAAAGAAGCGTGGGATCAACCGGTACTACGGGACTGCAGTGTTTATTTTTTCCGCGGCCTCCTGTGTCGTGATCTGGGGCATGGGATTTAAGACGAGATTCACCAGTGAATTCTGCACGACAGCGACGATCCTGGACGCATCCGGGGACAGCGCGGGGGAGATGACCTTCTTAAACGTCCGGACTCCGGACAGCAGCGGATTTACCGTGGATCTTCCGACGGATTACAGGGTCACACCCCTTACGAGGAGCGCCCGCTACGACATGAACCAGCTGGAAGACTACCCGAAAAAGCGCCAGGCATCCATCGGGATCCGGAAAGAGGCAGACCAGACCGTGCTTTGGAGTCGGAAGTCCAAGGCCTTCGATTCCAGATTTTTCCTTTTGGAGCGGCAGAAAGACCTGAGGGCTGGAAATGTGGAGGCGGACTTTACTGTGTCGGATGGGATGATCACGGGGTATGTGGAGAACAGGCTTCCTGTGACGCTTGAGAACGCGGCAGTCTATCTCTATGGCCAGGTGCTGATCATTGGAAACATGGAACCAGGACAGCGTCTGGAATTTGACCGGGAACCGCTAAAGGTATGGCCGTTGGGCATGACATGGATGCTTTCGGACACCCTGACCGGAACTCCGGACCGTCAGGAAGACTCCGATGAGGAGTACATTAAAAATGTCCAGAAATCCAACCTCAGCGGATACTTTACGGATCGTTACTACTCGTCCTACAATGGCGAGGTGCGCTTCGGCGCGTTCCTCCCGGAAGGTTATGAGGGAAACGACGATCTCTTCGGAAAAAACTGGGACGGAAGGACCTTCTACACCCAGAAGATCGACTGCGCCATGGGAACAGATGGCGAGGTCTACCGCTGCGGTCAGATCCGGGAACCATCCGTGACCTCCGGTATAGGGGCAAATTATGGAAATTCCATGATCCTCTACGGGACAGACCCGGTGGTGGTGGAATATGACCCGGGAACGGACATTGTGATCGAGAAATTCTCATTTCTTCCGGTGTCCGACGACTTTTTCCAGGGCAACCAGAATTCCTATATCCGCCCATTCTCCGGGGAGACGAGTTTTTACAACGAAAAGACAGGAAGCTATGACCCGGTGGATATCCGAAAACAGGATTTCTCAAGGGAAGAGCTGGCAGATTATATCGCTGCCGACGGAAAAATCACGGTCCGCTACACAGCCGGAAGCGATGCGGAAATCGGAGTGAGCCAGACACTTCCACTCCTGATGGTGACGGGGAGGGAAAGCTGATGTTGAAGATACATGGACTGAAAAAAAAATTCGGAAATTTTGAGGCTCTCTCCGGGCTTGATATGGAAGTGGAGGAGGGGGCGCTCTATGGCTTTGTCGGACCGAACGGAGCCGGAAAGACCACGGCGATCCGCATTATCACGGGACTCCTGAAAGCAGATGAGGGAACCGTCATGATCGGCGGAAAGGACGCGTTCCTCTACAGCGGGCAGGTGAAAAATGAGTTCGGCTATGTGCCGGATGAATTCGGACTTTACGACAACTTAAAAGTCTGGGAATACATGGACTTTTTCGCCTCCTGCTACGGACTCTCCGGCCTTGTGGCGAGAGAGCGGTGTACAAAGCTTCTGGAACAGGTAAAACTCGCGGGAAAAGAGGAATTCTTTGTGGACAGCCTGTCCAGGGGAATGAAACAGAGACTTTGCCTGGCGCGGGCCATGATCCACGATCCGAAGCTCCTTGTTTTAGACGAGCCCACATCCGGCATGGATCCGAGAGCCAGGATCGAGTTTAAGGAGCTTTTAAAGGAACTCTGCGCTGAGGGAAAAACCATCGTGGTCAGCTCCCACATCCTCTCAGAGCTGGCCCAGATGTGTACGGATATCGGGATCATCGATGCCGGAAAGATCGTCCTATCGGGAAACATGGGGGAGATCTTAAAGAAGGTGAATGACTCTAACCCGATCCGGATCCAGGTTGTGGAGAATGTCTGGGAAGCGGTGAAGTTTCTCCGAACGGAGCCGGAGGTCCAGACCATCACGGTGGAGGGAAACGATATCGTCGTGGGATTCCACGGCGGAAAAGACGCTGAGGCGATGCTGCTTGCAAAACTTGTGGCCCACAATATTGGAATCTGCGGATTCTGGAGAGAGCCTGGTGACCTTGAGAGCATCTTCATGCAGATCACGGATCATGATATGGAAAAGGTGGTGATGACGAGTGAAGAATAATCCGGTCTATAAGAGGGAAATGCTGGTACGTTCGAGAAGCTTCCGGATTCCGCTCATCATCATGATCTTCAACGGGATCCTGGCTGTGGTGGCACTCTTAAACATGTACCAGAGCATCGCCCAGGTGAAGGTCAGCGGCTCGGTGCGCTATGAAAATTTTCTCCAGCTCTACGCCTTTGTGGCAGCGCTGGAATTTATGCTTCTGATGTTTATCATGCCTGCTCTGACCTCCGCCAGCATCAGCGGGGAGCGGGAGCGGCACACATTGGAACTCATGTTTACCACGAAGATCCGTCCTGTGGAGATCGTTGTCGGGAAGCTCATGTCCGCGTTCTCCCAGCTTATGATCTTAGTGGTATCGAGTCTGCCGATCCTGATGCTGACCTTTATCTATGGAAGTATCAGCTCCGGGGATCTCATGATCCTTCTTGTGAGCTATGTGGTGGGGGCGCTTTACTGTGGAAGCCTCGGAATCTTCGCGTCCTCCCTCATGAAGCGGTCCACATTCTCCAATGTGATCACTTACGGGATCATGTTAATTGTTGTCGTTGGAACATACATGCTGAATGTGTTCCTCCTCAAGATCTCCGAGACAGAGATCAGCACGATGGCGCTCAATTCCGGGGAGACGATCCCGAAGGCGAGCTCCGGAGCGTCGGTATACCTTCTTCTCCTGAATCCGGCAATCATGTTCGCGGAGCTTTTGGAGAATCAGGTGGCAGGTGGCGGCGGAAACTTTACGATCACACATTTCCTCGGTGACAACGGCGGAAATTTTATCACAAACCACTGGGTATTCTGCAGTCTGGTGATCCAGGCGGTGCTCTCTGTGCTTTTTACCTGGGGAGCGGTATTTTTCTTAAAGCCGGAGAGATCGAAAAAAACAGGTTCCTTTGGAAAGCCCACAGGAACAGGACGGAGGTCATAGACAATGTTTTATATTGGATGCCATCTTTCCTCGGCGAAGGGATTCCTTGCCATGGGAAAGGACGCGGAAAAGATCGGCGCGACGACGTTTCAGTTTTTTACAAGAAATCCCAGGGGCGGAAGCGCGAAGCCGTTAGACCATGAGGACATCGCAGCGTTCCTGAAACTAAAAGAGGAGCTGGGGCTGGGGACTCTGGTGGCCCATGCGCCATACACACTGAACGGCTGCTCAGCGGATGAAAAAATCCGGGATTTCGCGAAGCGGACCATGGCGGATGACCTGGAGCGCATGGAGGCGGTTCCTGGAAACCTCTACAATTTCCATCCGGGAAGCCATGTGAAGCAGGGGGTGGAGGTTGGAATCACCTATATCGCGGAGATGTTGAATGAGATCCTGAAGCCGGAGCTTCACACCACGGTGCTCCTGGAGACCATGGCGGGAAAGGGCAGCGAGGTCGGAAGAAGCTTTGAGGAGCTTCGGGAAATTCTTGACAGAGTCGAACTTTCTGATAAGATGGGTGTATGTATGGATACATGCCATGTCTGGGATGCCGGATATGACATCGTGAATGATCTCGACGGAGTGCTGGCGGAGTTTGACCGTGTTGTGGGGCTTGAACGCCTGAAAGCGGTCCATTTAAATGACAGCATGAACGTCCGGGGAGCCAGAAAGGACCGCCATGCGCGGATCGGGGAAGGCGAGATTGGCGCGGAGGCGCTTGTGCGGGTGATCAACCATCCGGCTTTGAGGGATTTGCCGTTCTGCCTGGAGACTCCGAATGAGCTTCCGGGGTATGCGGCGGAGATCCGGTTCTTGAAAGATCATAGAATCGGATAATTTTCGGAAAAATCAGGACCGGCGGGTATAGGCGGCGAAAACCGCTGTCCAGGAATCCGACCGGTGAGTGATAAAAGGAGGAAATGAGATATGGGTATTTTAAAAGTTGGTGCCGGCGCGTTAAAGAGTGTGCTGGAAGACCAGTGGCGCGAGTATTTTTACTGCCCGTCCATGGAGGCGGACGTTCTTGTAAAGAAAGGTGAGAACCGGAAATCAAAGAGAAGCTATAACACAAAGGGCAGCGACAACCTGATCTCTAACGGCTCCATCATCGCAGTCAACGAGGGACAGTGCATGATGATCGTTGACCAGGGCGCTATCGTCGAGGTATGTGCGGAGGCCGGTGAGTTCGTTTATGATACCTCCGCAGAGCCGAGTATTTTCTACGGAAACCTTGGAAAGAGCATCGGGGACAGCTTTAAGCAGTTTGGAAAGCGTTTCACCATGGGCGGCGACACGGCGAGGGACCAGAGAGTCTACTTCTTCAACACGAAGGAGATCGTCGGAAACAAGTACGGCACAGCGAACGCAGTCCCGTTCCGTGTTGTGGACCAGAATATCGGCCTCGACGTGGACATCGCGATCCGCTGCCACGGCGAATATTCCTACAGAATGGTGGATCCGATCCTCTTCTATAAGAACATCTGTGGAAATATCGAGGAAGATTACACGAGAGATAAGATCGATTCCCAGCTCCGCAGCGAGCTTCTGACAGCTCTGCAGCCGGCCTTCGCGAAAATCTCCGGGATGGGAGTCCGCTACAGTGCGCTTCCGGGTCATACGGTGGAGCTTGCGAACGCGCTCCGCGAGATCCTCTCCGACAGCTGGGACGATGGATACGGAATTACTGTGAGCAAGATCGGTGTGAGCTCCGTGAAGGCCTCTGAGGAAGATGAGGCGATGATCAAGGAACTCCAGAGAAATGCCACATTCAGAAACCCGGGAATGGCGGCGGCGCATTTAGTCAGCGCACAGGCTGAGTCGATGCAGAGCGCGGCAAAGAATACCTCCACAGGACCGATGATGGCATTTGCGGGAATGAATATGGCGGCGCAGAACGGCGGATTCAACACCCAGGGGTTGTTTAACATGGCAGCCGGACAGGGACAGCAGGGAAATCCTGCTATGGCAGACCAGGCACAGCAGGCATCCGGCGGTCCGGCGAAGATGGCACCGTTATCCGGATGGACCTGTTCCTGCGGACAGGAAGGAAATACCGGAAACTTCTGCTCCAACTGCGGAAAGAAGAAACCGGAGGAGAGCGGATCCTGGACCTGCAGCTGCGGACAGGAGAATACAGGCAATTTCTGTTCCAACTGCGGAAAGAAACGCCCGGATGCCGTTTGGACCTGTTCCTGCGGACAGGAAAATAAAGGAAACTTCTGCGCGAACTGCGGAAAACCGAGACAGTAAAAAATGTAAGCTCCCTGGCTGCCTTTTAGGGCAGATGGGGAGCTTAAGCCAGATACAGGGGGAAAGAAAATGGCACTTGTAAGTTATAAATGCCCCAACTGCGGCGGCTCGGTGGTCTTTGATCCGAAGAAGCAGAAGTTCTGCTGTGAGTTCTGCATGTCGGAATTTACGAAGGAAGAGATGGAAGCCGCGGCGTTAAAATCTACGGAGACCAGCGGCACGCAGGAGGAAAGCAGTGCGGCAGATACAGCACAGAATAATAACGCGGACAGCACGAAGCAGAAAGAGGACGCCCTGGTCTATATCTGCCCGAGCTGCGGCGCGGAGGTCGTGACGGACGCAACGACGGCGGCAACATTCTGTTACTACTGTCACAACCCGGTAGTGCTTTCAGGAAAGCTTTCCGGCGAATTCCTGCCGGACTATGTGATCCCCTTTGCCATGGACAAGAAGAAAGCAACGGGGATATTCCTTGACTGGATCAAGAAGAAAAAATATATCCCGGACGACTTCTTCTCGAAGGACCAGATCGAGAAGTTTTCTGGTGTGTACTTCCCGTACCTGATGTACAGCTGCAGGGTCGACGGAAGGATCCAGGCGGAAGGCGAGAAGAACCGGACCTGGGTGACGGGAAATATCCGCTACACGGAGCATAAAAAATACCGGATGGAACGTGCGGGACAGCTTGATGTAAAGAATGTCACGAGAAACGCGCTTAAGAAGAATAACAGCGCTCTCGTGGAAGGCGTCCTGCCTTTTGACATGGAAAAACTCCAGCCCTTTGATATGGGATACCTCTCCGGTTTTCAGGCGGAGAAGCGGGACATGGAGAAAGAGTCCCTGACCCCGGAGGTGGAGAGCGAGGTAAAACAGTATACGGTGGAGCAGCTGAAAGCTGATGTTATGGGGCAGTATTCCGCAGTGCGGGTGGACCAGAGCGACACAAATATCCGGGACGCGAGATGGCACTACGCCCTGCTTCCGGTGTGGATCCTGACCTACCGGGATAAGGCGGGAAAAGACGAGCTCTACTACTTTGCCATGAACGGGCAGACAGGGAAGATCTGCGGAAAGCTCCCGGTGGCGAAGGGAAAACTTGTGAAACTGTTCCTGAAGATCTTTGTGCCGGTTGCGGCGATTCTGATGATCGGGGGGTGGTTCCTGTAATGAAAACAAAGCAGATAAATGGAAAAACAGCAGGGAACAGCCTGGAGAACGGAAGAAAGTTAAGTGCGGTGGAAAACGTTTTTCATGCTGTAAAGACAGCGGCGAGAACTGTCTTTGCAGCGAGTGCTCTTGGAGTGCTTCTGGCAGGAACCGCCTTTGCGGCAGCTGGAGAAGATGCCTATCAGATGGCAGAGGGAACGGAGAGCTATGCGGATGTCTATGACATGGCGGATCTGTTTACCGATGAGGAAGAAAAACAGCTTTCTGAGCAGGCACAGGTCCTTTCAGATACTATGAAGATGGAAGCAGTCATCGTCACCACCGAGGAGAATTCCGACTCCGCCCAGGTGTTCGCGGACGGATTTTACATGGAAGGCGGTTTCGGAACCGGTTCCGACCACTCGGGAATCCTGTTTCTCATCGATATGGATAACAGGGAACTCTACATATCCACAAACGGACAGATGATCCGTTACATGACGGACAGCCGCATCGATGATGTTCTGGACGATGTTTATAATTACGCGGCAGATGCCGATTACTACGGGGCAGCGGCGGCGTTTCTGACGGATACGGAAAAGTGCTATTCCAACGGGATTTCAAGAGATCAGTACAACTATGACACGGAGACGGGAAAGATCAGCCGTTATCACCATATCGAATGGTATGAGATCCTGATCGCCCTCGGCGTGGCGGCGGTCTGCGGGGGGACTGCAGTGGCATCGGTACTTCGAAGCTACGGCCTTCACGGGGAAGATAAGCGGATGGCCGCAAACTTTAAACTCTCTTACCGGCGAGACAGCCGGTTCACCATGGGGAATGTCCTGGCAGATGCATTGCTGACATCCTATATCACCCAGCAGGTGATCCAGACACAAAAGAATAACAGACCGGGGTCAGGCGGAGGAAGCTTTTCCGGCGGCGGAAGGTCATCTACCCACAGTTACGGGGGAAGCAGCCACGGCGGCGGAGGAAGGAAGTTTTAAGTTATGGAGATCAAAAAGATCGGAATTATCGGACAGGGCGCTCTCGGCGTCATGTACGGAAATTATCTGAAAAAACGGATGGGAAATGAGAATGTCTTTTTTATCGCGGATGAGGGGCGCGTAAACCGCTACCGGAGCGCGGATATGGTCTGCAACGGGGAAGCCTGTGGATTTTCCTACCGGTCTCCGGCGGAGGCGGTGACGGCGGATCTCATTATCTTTGCGGTGAAGTTCATGGGAATGGAGAGCGCGCTTGAGACCGTGAAGCCGTTTGTCGGGGAACATACCCTGTTCTTGTCGGTACTCAATGGAATTTCCAGCGAGGAGATGATCGAGAAAGCCTACGGCGCGGAGCATGTGCTCTATGCCTGTGTACAGGGAATGGATGCCGGAAAGGACGGAAGTGAGGTCACCTACAAAAATATGGGTTATATCACCATCGGAAATAAGGACAGGAGCCATGATGAGAAGCTGAAGGCGGTGACGGAGCTTTTTGACCGGACGGGGCTGGCCTACAAGGTTCCGGATGATATTCTTCGGGAACAGTGGAACAAGCTCATGTTAAACACCGGTGTGAATCAGGTGACAGCGGTCTACGGTGCGCCATACAGCCTGATCCAGAAAGAGGGCGAGGCGCGTACCATGATGATCGAGGCCATGCGGGAGGTTCTCCGTGTGGCGGACACCCAGGACATTGATCTTACGGAGGCGGACATCAATTACTGGCTGGAGCTTCTTGCGATCTTAAACCCGGAGGGACATACCTCCATGTGCCAGGATGTTCTGGCAGGACGCCCGACGGAGGTGGACCTGTTCGCGGGAACGATGCTTAAGATCGCAAAGAAAGAGGGATTTTCTCTTCCTGTGAATACGTTTTTATATGAGAAGCTGAAGGAATTAGAAGGCGCTTCGGATTGAACGCGGTGAGTCAATGCTATCATTCGGACAAAGGAGACCAAGAAACACATGACGATCATGGTAATAGACGGCCAGGGCGGAAAGATGGGCAAAGGCCTGGTGGAACAGTTAAAGAAGCTTTGCCCGGAAGATGAGATCCTGGCGATCGGAACGAACAGCATTGCCACAGCAGCAATGCTGAAGGCGGGGGCGGATGCCGGCGCCACAGGGGAAAACCCGGCGGTAGTCACAAGCCGCACCGCCGACATCATTGTCGGTCCCATGGGAATCGTCATCGCTGATTCCCTCATGGGTGAGATCACGCCCAAAATGGCCGTCGCCATTGGCCAGAGCCTGGCCCAAAAAGTTCTGATCCCCGTAAACCGCTGCCAGCACTTTGTCGTGGGCTGCAGGGATATTTCTATGGGGGAGTATGTGAAGCTTGCAGTGGAGGAAGTTTTGAAGATCCGCCGTGGGGAGATATAGGTTTCATGGCATAATTCTCTGCCTGTCCGCATACACTGGGATGTATGTGGGAAGGAGAGTGTGCCATGAGGAAAAAAGAGCATTCGGGATCGGCAGCAGTGATCGGGGCACAGCTGGTGATCCTTTTTATTTTGACGGTTTCCCTGTGCGTTCAGAGCAGGAAAGCGGCGGCGGAGAATACATATGCGGTGATGGAGGAGAGCGGTGAAGGCAGTCGGGCTGGGGAGTCTGGAAAAGCAGCGGGGGACAGCCAAAAGAAGAGGTACATCCACTGGGTGGAATTTAATGTTCCGGCAGATGTGATGGAGAAGGCGTTCCGGCTGGACATGGGGACGGTGCAGGAAGAGGTGCATCTGGATTGGGTGGAACTGCTGGCATATCTCGGGGCGAAGTATGGCGGAGATTTTGAGCGGTTCCGGCAGACAGATCTGGACGCAGTGGTGGAGAAACTGAAGTCCGGGTCAGCGATGGAGGAGATCGCAAAGGACATGAAATATTATGCCTATTACCGTGAGGCATATGGGGCGGTCCTGGATGGCATGGTTGGATATTTTGAGCAGGAGAGCGGCAATGATAAGGTCTGGCTCAGAAAATATGGCCTGAAGGTGTTCTCACCGATCGCGAAAAACTTTCCCTACAGCGATTTTGACGATTTCGGCGCGTCCCGGTCCTACGGATTTAAGAGGAAGCACCTGGGTCATGACATGATGGGACAGGTGGGGACGCCGGTGATCGCGGTGGAATCCGGGTATGTGGAGGCTCTGGGCTGGAACCAGTACGGGGGGTGGCGGATCGGAATACGAAGCTTCGATAAAAAGAGGTATTACTATTACGCCCACCTGCGCCAGAACTACCCGTATCAGGCGAATTTAAAAGAGGGCAGTATCGTGACGGCAGGCGATGTGATCGGATATCTCGGCAGGACCGGGTACAGCACCACGGAGAACACGAACAATATCACGACACCGCACCTTCACTTCGGAATCCAGCTCATTTTTGATGAGTCACAGAAAGAAGGAAACAATGAGATCTGGATCAACTGCTATGAGATCGTGAAATTCCTGCGGATGAACCAGAGTGAGACGGTGAAGGTGGAAGGGACGAAAGAGTGGACGAGAGTCTATAATATGAAGGACCCCGGAATTCCAGAGAGCTCAGAACGTACAGAAAATTTAGAACAGCCGGAGGAGAGTGAAGTTCCAACGACTGACTAAAGACGGGAAACATGGATAGAATTTCAGAAATCTCCCCATAATAACCCAGGTAAGAAAGTTCCGGTACCACTTTCCGGAACTTTTTTCTTAATAAAGAAACGAAAGGGTGAGATTCATGAAAGATCAGGTCTTTGGCGTTCTGCAGCGGATCGGGAGGTCGTTTATGCTGCCGATCGCACTGCTGCCCGTGGCGGGACTATTGCTTGGTATCGGCGGTTCCTTCTCGAATACCACGATGCTTGAAACGTACGGGCTCACGCGGATCATGGGACCGGGAACCTTCTGGAACGCATTGTTCACGGTGATGAGTCAGGCGGGGGATATCGTGTTCGCGAACCTTCCGATCTTGTTTGCCATGGGCATCGCCATCGGCATGGCAAAAAAGGAGAAGGAAGTGGCTGCGCTGGCTGCGGTCATCTCCTTTCTCGTCATGCATGCGGCCATCGGTGCGATGATCGCGGTAAACGGTGGGACGGATGCCTTAAAAGAGGGGGCCGGTGCCATGGTGGCGGGGATCCAGTCCCTGCAGATGGGGGTGTTCGGCGGAATCCTGGTGGGACTTGGGACCGCATGGCTCCACAACCGGTATTACAGGATCGAGCTCCCACAGGTGCTGTCCTTCTTCGGCGGGACAAGATTCGTCCCCATCGTGAGCGCCCTGTTCTATGTCCTCGTGGGAATTCTCATGTACTTTATCTGGCCTCCGGTCCAGGCGGCGATCTCAGGAGTCGGCGGCTTCGTGCTCCGCTCCGGGTATCCTGGAACATGGTTTTACGGCTTCATGGAGCGTGCCCTGATCCCCTTCGGCCTGCACCATGTGTTTTATATCCCGTTCTGGCAGACCGCAGTGGGCGGCACCATGGAGATCGGCGGAAAAATCGTGGAAGGTGCCCAGAACATCTTCTTCGCGGAGCTTGCGGACCCAGGAAATACGAGATTTTCCGTGGAAGCCACAAGATTTATGGCAGGAAAATTCCCGCTTATGATTTTCGGACTTCCGGGAGCGGCCATGGCCATGTACCAGGCGGCGCTGCCGGAAAAGAAAAAGGAGGTCTCGGGACTTCTCCTCTCCGCAGCACTGACCTCCATGCTCACGGGGATCACAGAGCCGCTGGAGTTTACATTCCTCTTTACCGCGCCGCTTCTCTACGGGATCCATTGCGTGTTCGCAGGACTGGCGTACATGCTGATGCACATGCTCGACGTTGGAGTCGGAATGACATTCTCCGGTGGGCTCATCGACCTGTTTCTGTTTGGAATCCTTCAAGGAAACAAAAAGACCGGGTGGCTCTGGATCGTTGTGGTCGGAGTCTTCTATTTTCTCATGTACTGTGCGGTGTTCCTGGTTCTGATCCGGAAACTTGACTATAAGACGCCGGGGCGGGAAGTGGGGACTGCGGCGAAACTCTATACGAGAAGTGATGTGGAGCAGAGGAAGGAAGAGAGAAAAGGAACTGGTCCCGGACAGGCCGGCAGGGAAAAATCTGCGGGGAAGACGGGAACACGTTCCGGGGAGATCCTTAAGGGGCTTGGCGGGCCGGACAATATCACGGATGTGGACTGCTGTGCGACGAGACTTCGGTGCACCGTAAAGGATGAGAAAAAAGTAGACGAGTCCGTATTAAAAGCGACCGGGGCATCCGGTGTCATCAAAAAAGGAAAAGGTGTTCAGATCATCTATGGTCCGCAGGTGTCGGTCATCAAATCGGATCTGGAAGAGTATATGGAAAAGTACGGGGATGAAAGTGATGAAGGTGATAGTCATGTACTTATAAAAAGTCCCATGACAGGAACCGTAATCCCGCTTTCGGAAGTCCCGGATGAAGCATTTGCCGGAAAAATGATGGGAGACGGTGCGGCGGTAATTCCAGATGATGAATATGTGTACGCACCGGCGGACGGGACAGTAACATTTGTATTCCCGACAAAGCATGCAATCGGATTCCAGACTGATGGTGGACATGAGATGTTGATCCATGTTGGAATCGATACAGTATCGTTATCAGGAGATAGCTTTGAGGCTTTTGTGCACGATGGGGATCATGTACGGACCGGGGATAAGCTTTTGAAGGCAGATATTCAGGAAATTAAAGATAAAGTTCCATCTTTGGCATCCCCGGTTCTTTTTACAGATCTTCCGGACTGCCTGGAAGTTCATATTTTAAAGCGCGGAAAGATCCGGAGCGGGGAACCTTTTTTAGAGCTGCATAATAAAGAAAAACAGGAAGTGGGTTGATTATGGAGACATTTCAGTATACAATTACAGACGAGATCGGAATTCATGCGAGACCGGCGGGAGAGCTTGCGAAGCTTGCAAAGGAATTCCAGTCGAAGATCACGATAAAGACAGAGACAAAACAGGCAGATGCCGAAAGGCTCATGGCGGTGATGGCTCTCGGGATCCGTCACGGTCAGACGGTCACAGTGGAGGTCTGCGGTGCGGACGAAGAAGAGGCGGCAGAGGCGGTACAGGACTTTTTTCAGGCAAAACTGTAAGGCGGATATATGAGTATGGAGATCATAAAAGGAAAATCAATCTTAAATAAGGTAGCGATCGGGCCGATCCTCTACCACAGAAAGACGGAAAGCCAGGTAAAGCGCCGGACGGTGGAGGATACCGAGGCGGAGGTAAAACGGTACGAGATGGCTGTGGCGTGCGCGGAGGACGAATTAAAGACACTCCATGAGAAAGCCTGCGAACAGGTAGGAGAGACGGGGGCGGCGGTGTTTGAGGTCCATATGATGATGCTGGAGGACGCGGACTACCGTGATTCTGTGCTGAACATTATAAGAAACCAGAAGACGAATGCGGAGTACGCGGCGGCGGTGACCGGTGACAACTTTTATCGTCTCTTCGCGGATATGTCGGATGAATATTTCCGCGCACGGGCGGCGGATGTGAAGGATATCACGAACCGCCTTGTAAAGATACTCTCCGGTGACGCGGTGGAGTCGGGCTTCCTGACCCAGCCAGTGATCCTGATGGCGGAGGACCTGGCCCCCAGTGAGACAGTACAGTTGGAAAAGGACATGCTGCTTGGATTTATCACCGAGCAGGGTTCCCCGAACTCCCACACGGCGATCCTGGCCCGCAGCATGAACATCCCGGCTCTTGTGTCCGTGGATGTCAAGGAAGCTTGGGACGGAAAGATGGCGGTCATCGACGGCGAGACGGGAATGCTCTATGTGGATCCGGACGAGGAGATGCTGGCTGCCATGGAGAAAAAGAAGCAGGCGGAGGAAGAAAAAGAGCGCCTGCTGCAGGAATTAAAGGACAAAGAGGATGTCACTTTGGACGGAACGAAGGTGAAGCTCTACGCCAACATCGGGGATGTCTCCGATGTTGCGGAGGTCTTAAAGAGCAACGCGGCGGGCATCGGCCTGTTCCGGAGTGAGTTTTTATATCTTGAGAAGAAGACATACCCGACGGAGGAAGAACAGTTTGCCGCATACCGTCAGGTGGCGGAGATGATGGCGGGAAAAGAGGTCATTATTCGCACCATGGACATCGGCGCCGACAAGCAGGCGGACTACTTTAAATTGAAGAAGGAAGAAAACCCGGCGATGGGCTACCGCGCGATCCGGATCTGCCTCACAAGACCGGAAATCTTCCGCACCCAGCTTCGGGCAATCTACCGCGCCAGCGCATTCGGAAAGATTTCCATTATGTTCCCGATGATCGCATCCCTTTGGGAGGTCCAGAAGGCGAAGGAGATCGCGGCATCTGTCCGTGATGAACTAAAGGAACAGGGCGTTCCATTCGGCGATGTGGCCATCGGCATCATGATCGAGACCCCGGCGGCGGCGATCATCAGCGAGGATCTGGCAAAAGAGGTGGATTTCTTCAGTATCGGAACCAATGACCTTGTCCAGTACACGTTAGCCATCGACAGACAAAACGAGAAACTGGATGAATTCTACGATCCGAAACATCCGGCGGTGCTGCGGCTGATCCGCTTTGTGGCGGAGAGCGGCCATAAACATGGCTGTATGGTTGGAATCTGCGGCGAGCTTGGCGCGGAGACGGATCTCACGAAAGATTTTTTGAAGATGGGAATCGATGAGCTGTCGGTGTCCCCGTCCTTCCTGTTAAAAGTGAGAGAGAAGATCAGACAGACGGATCTTACAAAGTAAAATCGAGCGCATCCTGCGCATAGAGGAGTTATAAATGCAGACAGAAAAAAATATGGCAGGTCCATACGAGATCATCGTACTGGACCTGGACGGCACGCTGACAAACCGGGACAAGGTGGTCACACCGCGGACGAAGGCGGCACTTATGAAGGCGCAGGAGCGCGGAAAAAAGGTGGTTCTCGCGTCGGGACGTCCGACCCAGGGCGTGATGCCGCTTGCGAAAGAGCTGCGCCTGGACGAGTACAGCGGGTATATTCTCTCCTTCAACGGCGGACGGATCATCAACTGTAAGACCGGGGAGACCGTGTTTGCGAGATCTCTGCCGGTTTCTGCCAATAAGAAGATCATCGGGCTTGCAGAGGAACATCAGGTGGACATCGTCACATATGAGGGCAGCAGGATCATTTCCTCAAATCCGGAGTCCCCTTACGGAAAGCTGGAGAGCCGGATCAACGGGATGGAGCTCTGGAAGCCGGAGGACATGAAGGAATATGTAAACTTTGAGGTCCCGAAATTCCTTATGATGGAGGACGGCGATTACCTTGCGATGGTGGAGCCGAAGGTGAAGGCGGCCATGGGAAAGAATTTCAGCATTTACCGCTCAGATCCGTTCTTTCTTGAGGTCCTGCCGAAAGGAATCGATAAGGCTCAGAGCCTGGAGCGCCTGCTGGAAGTCCTGGGACTCACGAAAGAACAGATGATCGCCTGTGGGGACGGCTACAATGATCTCACGATGATCAGGTACGCGGGACTTGGCGTTGCAATGGAGAACGCGGTTCTTCCGGTGCGGAACGCGGCGGATTATATCACGGCCTCTAACAATGATGATGGCGTTGGGCTGGTTGTGGAGAAATTTATGTTGGCATAGAAAATGGCTGCTTATATTCCAACAGGATATGGCAGCCATAACTCTTTTTGCTTTTTTATGCAGAAACACTGGACTTTTTGAATCTAACGTGTTAAACTGTGATTAGAGCGTTGAACGAAATGATCCATAAAATTGCAGCAAAAACAGTTCAGGGCTTGCTGCAAAAATGAAGCAGAAGGGGTAACAGGGAAACATGAATAAGAAAATCAAAACAGATGCAGTTGATCACCTTTTTGAGGCGGTTCTGACATTAAAAACACCGGAAGAGTGCTATGCCTTTTTCGAGGACGTCTGCACGGTGAATGAACTATTGTCCTTATCTCAGCGTTATGAGGTTGCGAAGATGCTGAGGGAAAAACGGACATATCTCGATATCGCGGAGAGCACAGGAGCTTCCACCGCGACGATCAGCCGTGTAAACCGGTCTTTAAATTATGGAAGCGACGGATACGATATGGTATTCAAACGCCTTGGATTCGAGAAGCTCGATGATGGGGACGGCGCTGAGAAATAAGAGAAAGTATTTTAATATGAAAATAAGAAAGACCTTCTGACAGAAGCAAAATGGGGATTGCTTCTGAAGGAAGGTCTTTTTTAATTTGTAATTTCAGTGCTGTTTAGCGTCAAAAGCTTGCTTTCGACATGTTGGAAACGATACAATTATTTCTTTTTTTTCGGCGGATTCGCATCCCGCAGTTCGTCGGCCAGCCGTTCGATCATCTGCTTCTTTAGGAATACATCAAACGCCAGCTCACAGATAAACGCGAAGAGCTGCAGCGATTCTGCATTCTCAGGATCCTCCGATCCCTCCGCGGCAGTGGGGAAGGTCTCCTTCGCTTTCTCGAATTTATCCTTCACATCTTCCTTCAGCCGGTCCATCTGATCATGCTCCATGGAGAAGACCTTTGTGTAGATCTCCGCCAGGGAGGATTCCGATGTGCCGAAATGGTTCTCTGTAATATAGGAAAGAACTGTCTCGATATCCGTGAAGCTCAGCAGATTTTTTAAATAATAGATAAATACCAGAAGCAGGATATGTTCCTGGGTATATTTTTTCCGTACCGGGGATGGAAGCAGGTTGTTTTTCGCATAGTTGTTGATCATAGTCTTTGTCAGAACCTTGTCTTCCGGGTAGCGCTTTAACTCACCGAGGTGCTTCTCCATAAAGGTTGTCACCTGATCCATATAGAGGTCGATCTGCGGGATCTCATCCACATGAATATGGTCGAGGCTGTCCAGGTGGGCAAGCAGCTCATTCAGTCGTTCTTCATTCGTTCTCATGGTGAAACTCCTTTCATCCATCTATTATATAGTATTAAAAACTATATGACAAGGGGCAAAGATGATTTTAAACAAAAAGCGCATCATCCGGGGACGATATCCCGGATGGTGCGCATTCGACTGTTTATACTTTTATACTGAAAAGAGTTATCTGCTATGCTCCTGCAGCAGTCCCTGTTCCGCATAATACCGTTCAGCTCCCGGATGAAGCTCGATCGGAAGATCCTCGTACATGAATCCCGTCTGTGAGGCATAGGAGAGGGCGGGATGGAGATCCTTTAAGCGGTCACGGTTCTCGTAGAGGATCGAGGTGATCTCATAGACGAGATCGTCGCTCATGTTCTCGCTGACGCAGAGGAGACATTTGATCCCAAAGGTCGCAACATTCTCGTCCTGACCGTTGTAGGTACCGGCGGGGATCTCCTCCATATAATAGAATGGATTGGAGCGGATGATGGAGCGGAGCTCAGAATCCGTGTATTTTAAAAGATGGCACGGAACCGCGTCCGCCAGCTGTGCGAGTCCGGAGATCGGCACACCGGTAAACCCGTGGATCGCGTCGAGGGTCCTGTTTTTAACCTCCTCAGCGCCCGATCCGAGGCCACAGTTGACAAGGGTGGAATTCTGTTCCGTGACACCGAGAACACTCAGGGAGACCTTTGCGGCGAGCTCCGTGGTGGAATCATGAGGACCGACCCCAAGTTTATTCCCCTTCAGATCATGCACATAAAAAATACCGGAATCATCCCGGGCCATCCAGTTCGAGATGCTTGGATAGAGGGCTGCGATGACCTTGAGTCCTTTAAACGGGGCATCTTTGAATTCCCCACTTCCGTTTACCGCGGCAAAGGCCACATCACCGCTGACGAGTCCGAGATCGATGCTTCCCTGTTCGAGGGAATGGACATTCCCGGCGGAGCCCGTGGAAGCGCTGACGTTCAGTTTGAGGGTGGAGTCAGCATCCTCAACGACCCCGGAGATCGCTTTTCCGACCGGGTACATGGTCCCGCCGCTGTCGGCAGTTCCGATCGTCAGGATTTTTAATGAATCTGATGCTGCCCCTGTGTGGTCCTGCGGGGGCGCGGAAGCCTTTCCGCACCCGCCAAGCGCGAGACCGGTGCAGAGGAGGAACAAAGAAATTATGTGTGAAAATTTATGCATGAAGATATCCTATTCCTTGTGTGTCAGGCTGTAAAACCGGAAAAGCTCCGGACAGCTTTTGTAACTTTACATCTTTAGAGTATAACATAAAATCTGTGGCAGATACAATGTATTTTAGAAAAACAAACAAAAACCGGTCGGAGAGGGGGGATCTCCGACCGGAAAAGAGGGTTATACAAATGAGAAACCAATAAATATTGTAAGGCTCTGTCAACTCCGGAACAGACCTCCGAAGATGGAGAGGAAGATCGGGTTGTAGATATCGTCGATGATAACGGCAAAGGACGGATATAAAACCCAGGCGATAGTGTGCCAGCCGTACTGGTCCATGATCGCTTTCTCGTTTGCGACGGCGTTGGAACCGGAACCGCAGCCCCAGCCGATATTTCCGGCTGTCATGACAGCTGCGCCGTAATCGCGGCCGAAGAGGTTGAAGGATACAAAGATTCCAAAGAGTGCCATGAAGATGCCCTGTGCTACGAGGATGATGCCCATCTGTCCTGCAAGGGGAGCAAGCTTCGTGAAGTCGGTGGTCATAAGTACGAGGGCAAGGTAGAGCTCTAAGAACATGTGTTCAATAGCGTCAACCTCCGGTACATAGAACTTGATTCCGGTTGCTTCCATGACGTTTCTCGCGATGGCACCGGCGAAGAGGCAGCCGATGAATTTCGGCATCTCGATCATCGGGATGTTATCGAGCAGGCAGTAGATCGGCATTCCGAGTGCTGCGAGAAGAAGACACATCGCGAACATCATGATCATTTTCGTGTTGTTAAGCTCCGGAACTCTTCCGGTTGCATGTGCTTCCGGTTTGTCGTTCGGATCAGACTTTAAGCCGTGCTTTGCGATCAGGAAGGCTGCAACCGGACCGCCGATCAGGGAGCCCATGATATTTCCCATGGTACCTGCCGCAACACCAACAACGGTGGCATCCGGCGCGCCCCATTCCTCAAAGATCGGGCCGAACGCAGACGCGGTGCCGACACCGCCGGACATCGCTGCGGAAGAACACTGGAGAGCTAAGAGCGGGTGCATTCCGATGAGCTGGCTCAGTGCGTATCCTAAGAGGTCCTGACAGGTGATCAGAAGACATGCTGCAAATGCGATGAGGATACAGAGCTTTCCGCCTGCGTGCTTTAACATCTTCGCGCTGAAGCCGAAGCCTACGCAGAGGAAGAATAAGTTCTGGCAGAGATCCTTCATGATCGTCGCGTCGAAGGAGATTCCGACGATTCCGGCACCCTTGATGCAGGATACGATGATCGAGAAGATCAGACCGGAAATAACAGGCGCCGGGATCGCGTATTTTCTGAGCGCCTCAGAACGGGCAACGATGGCCCTGCCGAGGAAGATCACGATGGCCGCGAAACCGAGAGTACACAGGTACTCAAACTTGAAAGAGGCGACTGCTCCGTCGGCTGCCGGTTTGTAGGTGCCGAAATAACTGATGATACTTTCCATAAGAGTTCCTCCAATCCTTTTTTAGTAGGTGTGTTCCGATAGACTCCCGAAAATAAAACAGTGAATGGAACTGTTTTATTTCCCCACAGAGGAATCTGCCGGAGGTGTTTGGGAAGGTAAAATCTTTATGAAAAAAGAATAAAATATTTTCAAATAAAATGCAATTTTAATAAGTATTAACCAACAATTGTAACTTAAGTAACAAAAATACAGTAAAAAACTTACAAAAACGGATACAGAGAGAATATAAAGCTATACGGAAAATTAGCGGGAAAGGACTTGACATCTTTGAGCGTCCCGCGCAGCCGGTATCTTTGCGCAAAAAATCCGCCCGGAAGAGTGGGAATCTCTCCGGGCGGATATAAGAGGGGTATGTTTCAAGATCAAAAACTGTATATGGGATACGACTTGCGATCAGCCTTTGAATAAGCCACCAAAGATGGAAAGGAAGATCGGGTTATAGATATCATCGATGATAACAGCGAAGGACGGGTAAAGAACCCATGCGATGTTATGCCATCCGTACTGATCCATAACAGCCTTTTCGTTCGCTACTGCGTTCGGACCGGAACCGCAGCCCCAACCGATGTTGCCGGCTGTCATAACGGCTGCGCCGTAGTCACGGCCAAAGAGGTTGAAGGAAACGAAGATACCGAACAGAGCCATGAGGATCGCCTGTGCTACGAGGATGATACCCATCTGGCCTGCAACCGGGGCAAGCTTTGTGAAGTCTGTTGTCATAAGAACAAGTGCAAGGTAAAGCTCCAGGAACATATGCTCGATGGCGTCAACCTCCGGAACATAGAACTTGATGTTTGCAGCTTCCATGACGTTTCTTGCGATGGCACCTGCGAAGAGGCAGCCGATGAATTTCGGCATCTCGATCATCGGGATATTGTCGAGCAAGCAGTAGATCGGCATACCGAGAGCTGCGAGAAATAAGCACATTGCGAACATCATGATCATCTTTGTGTTGTCAAGCTCCGGTGCCTTGCCGGTTGCCTTTGCTTCCGGCTTATCGTTCGGGTCAGACTTTAAACCGTGTTTTGCGATCAGGAAAGCCGCAACCGGACCACCGATGAGGGAGCCCATAACGTTACCAAGAGTACCTGCCGCAACACCGATCGTTGTAGCATCCTGTGCACCCCAGCCCTCGAAGATCGGACCAAAGGCAGATGCGGTACCAACACCACCGGACATCGCTGAGGAAGAACACTGAAGAGCGAGGAGCGGATTTAAGTTGATCAGGTGAGCGATCGCAACACCGAGAACATCCTGACAGGTGATCAGGAGGCAGGCTGCAAATGCAATCATGACGCAGAGCTTTCCGCCTGCATGTCTTAACATCTTTGCGCTGAAGCCGAAGCCTACGCAGAGGAAGAAGAGGTTCTGACAGAGATCTTTCATGACCTTTGCGTCAAAACTGATACTGACTGTGCCGGTCATCTTGATCGCGGAAATCAGGAGTGAAAAGATGATACCGGAAACAACCGGAGCGGGAATCGCGTATTTTCTTAATGCCGCGGAATGTGCGACGATTGCGCGTCCGAGGAAGATTACGATTGCTGCAAAGCCGAGAGTACATAAATACTCAAATTTAAAACTTGCGATTGCGCCATCGGCAGCTGGTGTGTAGGTGCCGAAATAGCTGATGATATTTTCCATAAAATATCCTCCTATCCTTTTTTTGCCTTACACATTCCGCTCTTCTTTTCCTGTCCCGGGAATCCGGAAACAGCTCACAGATGAAAAGAAAAGCGCTCCATCTGTTTATACCCCGTTTACATTGATGAAAAATGTGTAAAAACTTTATAAAAAGAATAAAAGATTTTGTGCATGATGTCAATTTAAGTAAGTAAGTAACAGGTTTTGTAAATATCGTAACTGCCACCGGAGGGCAAATCATTTTTGCCCGAATCCATATTTGATCGAAGGGCGGCCGCCGGTCTTGTAATCGATCGTGCTGATGATCTCGCCGGTGTCTACCATATAGTTCATGTATCTGCGGATCGTGATGCGGGAGAGGTGGATCTGCTCGGCGATCTGCTCGCTGGTAAAGAAGCCATTCCGGTTGTTCTGAAGATATTCCCGGATCATGGCGAGGGTGGTCTCGTTCAATCCCTTTGCGAGTGACGGCTTTGCGTCTGCCCTCTGGTCATTCACGGAAAAGAGACGGTCGATATCGTGCTGGCCGAGTCCCCCGTGGCTGTGCTCCAGATACTTCTTTGTCTCGGTAAAACGGTCAAGAGCTGTCTTAAAACGCGTATATTCGAAGGGTTTCACGAGATAGTCGGTGATCCCGCGATTTAACAGGGAGCGGACGATATCCGTATCGTTCGCGGAGGTGACCATAATGACGGATGGTGTGAGGCCGGCATTGTGGAGGGCATCGAGAAATTCACCGCCGTTCATGACAGGAGTATAGTAATCGAGAATGATCAGGTCAGCGGGATTCGTCTTCAGGTAGGGGAGCGCCTCCGACCCGTTTTTAAAGATCCGGTCCACCCGGAATTCCGGAGTGACCTCGACATACTGTTTATTGATGGAGGCGACCATCGGATCGTCCTCAATGATGATTACATGGTACATGGTGTATGCTTCCTTTCCGTAAATGTGATGGTAAAGCAGGTGCCCTCTCCCGGTTCTGTCTCGATGGAGATCTCGCCGTTCCCGCTGTCTACAAGCTGTTTGATCAGGAAAAGTCCGGTCCCGCGGTTTGTGCCCTTGGACGAGACGCCCTTTTCATAGATCCTGTCGATCAGATCCGGACGGATCCCGCGTCCGGTGTCCTCACAGGTGATGATATTGCAGCCCGGGTCACAGTAGATCCCGAGTGTGATCTCCCGGATCTCAGGACTGCCTGCGGAAAGCTCCTCGATGGCATTTTCGAGAAGATTTCCGACGATCGTGATATAGTTTTCGACCGGAAGAAGGAGATCCTTTTCCAGACAGCGGCTGTCCGGGGAGACGGTGAGCAGGATGCCGAGCTCCGCGGCATGCATCATTTTTCCGATCACAAGGGCGCAGATCTTTGACACGCGCAGGCAGTCCGCAGTCTGGCGGATCGACTGGCTGGAGACAAGGTTGCTGTTGATAATGAAGTTGATGGCCTCCTCCGTCTGACCGGTCTGGAGGTAGCCCAGGATCACGTGGAGCTTATTTAAAAATTCGTGGTTGAAGGCGCGCAGTGTGTCAAGCATCGCCTTTGCTCCGGTGAGCTCGTCCATGACCGTCTCCATCTCCGTCTGATCATTGATGATCGTGAGGATCACCGGATGCTCCGTCTGGGTGTCTGCCGGAATCTCACTGACCAGAAGTCTTCGGTTCTCACAGGTGCAGGCACGGTGGTAGGACGGTGTGCCGGACGCGAGGACCCGGTCTGCCTGGGATTCCGGGAAGAAATCCCTGAAAGTGCGTCCTTCCATAAGAGGTTTAGTCTGTTCCTGGCCAGAAGTCCCATCGTCCGGGGAGACAGACGGCGGATCCTCCGGGGTTTCAGGCAGGACATGAAAAAGACTCTCTGCCGCCTGATTTGCGTAGACCACGGAACCGGTGGAATCTGTGGCGACAAGACCTTCCTCCAGTGCATTCAGAACGGTATCCTGACGCAGATACAGGTCGAGAAGCTCCGTCGGATGATGTCCCATCAGGGAATCCCGGAGAAGGGAGACGAGTCCGTGAGACAGAAGGATGCTGACGAGCAGCATGACCATCGCTGCTAATAAATAGGTAGGAAAGACTTCGTGGATCTGCTCGGAGATATAAGTGTTGAAGACCGACGCTATAACGAATCCGATGATCGCTCCGTCGCTGTTCCGGATCGAATGGAAAGCCCGCCGCTGGGAACCGTTTGTACCGTAGCCGATGGTGATATAGGGCTGGCTGCCCTTTAAGATCGCCTCCTCCTCACCGTCGACGAAGGTTTCTCCTGTCTCCTTCCGGTTTGTGTGGTAGAACCGCAGCCCGGTCGTGTTATAAATGGCCATAACATTGAGATCGGGAAAATTTTCAGACAGGGAATCCAGCTCTTCATTGGCAGATCCGTCTGGATAACCGTTTTCCAGCATGGAGACAACATTGTCCATGGAGGCGACATAGGCGGCGAGGGCGCTGATATTTTTATCGATCTCCTGACGCTGACGTGTAATCGTCGAAAAAAGGGTTATACTTAAGGAGAGGAGCAGCAGGCAGACGGACACTGCCATAAAGCTGAAAAACAACTGGCTCTCCAGGGATAGTTTTCGAAATTTCTGCATCATGAAACGTGTCCTCCATAGTGGAATACAGGGTATTGAAATTTTGAGGGTGCTATGTGCCGATGGCACATGTCCAGCACCGACCGGAGCGTAGACGCGTGAGTACGTAGAACATCATATTTATGCCTTAGTATAAAAAAAAAAAGAAGGAGTTTCAAGAGGAAAGATGACGAAAAAAAGAGGGATTCCCGGCTTTTGCCGAAAAAAGGAGAAAATCTTCGATTCATATTGGGAAAAGTTTGTAAAAAGGACTTGCTATTTCTGGCAGAATTATGTACAATAAAACCAAGGTTGATTAATATTTAACAATCATAACTGTTTGGCGTTTCAGAGTATCCTTTATGTTCCGTGAAACGTGCGGACATGCTGAATGGTTATGAAACGACCACACATCATTTTCTAGGAGGAAAAGAAAAATGGCAGTTAAAGTTGCGATTAATGGTTTTGGCCGTATTGGCCGTCTTGCATTCAGACAGATGTTTGGCGCAGAGGGATTCGAGATCGTTGCGATCAACGACTTAACTTCTCCGGAGATGCTCGCACACCTTTTAAAATATGATTCCACACAGGGCAGATACGCTCTTGCGGATACAGTATCCTACGGTGAGGATTCTATCACTGTTGATGGCAAAGAGATCAAGATCTACGCGAAAGCAAACGCAGCAGAGCTTCCGTGGGGCGAGATCGGTGTAGACGTTGTTCTTGAGTGCACAGGCTTCTACACATCCAAAGCAAAAGCACAGGCTCATATCGATGCAGGCGCTAAGCACGTTATCATTTCCGCTCCGGCAGGAAACGATCTTCCGACAATCGTTTACAACGTAAACCACGAGACATTAAGCAAAGATGACCACATCATCTCCGCTGCTTCCTGTACAACAAACTGCCTCGCTCCGATGGCAAAGGCATTAAACGATTCTTACCCGATTCAGTCCGGTATCATGTGCACAATCCACGCTTACACAGGCGACCAGATGACACTTGACGGACCGCAGAGAAAGGGCGATAAGAGAAGAAGCCGTGCAGCAGCAATCAACATCGTTCCGAACAGCACAGGCGCTGCAAAGGCAATCGGTCTTGTAATTCCGGAATTAAACGGCAAGCTCATCGGTTCTGCTCAGCGTGTTCCTACACCGACAGGTTCCACAACAATTTTAACAGCTGTTGTTAAGGGCCAGCCGACAAAGGAATCCATCAACGCAGCAATGAAGGCAGCTTCCAACGAGTCCTTCGGCTACAACACAGATGAGATCGTTTCCAGCGATATCGTTGGTATGAGATACGGTTCTCTCTTCGATGCAACACAGACAATGGTTCTCCCGATCGACGAGAACACATCTGAGGTTCAGGTTGTATCCTGGTACGACAACGAGAACTCCTACACAAGCCAGATGGTTCGTACAATTAAGCACTTCGGAAAACTGTTAAATGCTTAATCGGTCCACAGAAATTGTGACAAATTAGACTCACTGAGGGGTCCGGTCTGTTGAGGACCGGATCCCTTTTTTATGTAACAGGAAATTCCGAGGAATTCCCTGTTACAAAAAAAGACGCGGAAAGCGCGCGAAAGCCCGCCTCCCGCGAAAGACTCCGGCGGCTGCCGTGGGTCGGAAGACAGGAAGATGTCTGTCAGAAAATATCAAGGAGGAATTCCGACATGTCTTTAAATAAGAAAACAGTTGATGATATCAACGTAAAAGGTAAAAGAGTTTTAGTCCGCTGCGATTTCAACGTACCGCTTAAGAATGGCGAGATCACAGATGAGACACGTATCAACGCGGCTCTCCCGACGATCCAGAAGCTGATCAACGATGGCGGCAAGGTAATTCTCTGCTCCCACCTCGGAAAAGTTAAAAACGGACCGAACGAGGGAGAATCCCTTGCACCGGTTGCAAAGAGCCTTTCCGCAAAGCTTGGCAAGGAAGTTGTATTCGTTTCTGATTACAATGTAACCGGCGAAGCTGCAACAAAGGCAGTGGATGCTATGAAAGAGGGGGACGTAGTCCTTCTTCAGAATACACGTTTCCGTGGTGCTGAGGAGACAAAGAACGGCGAGGAGTTCAGCAAAGAGCTCGCGGATCTCGCAGACGATTATGTATGCGACGCGTTCGGTTCCTCCCACAGAGCACACGCTTCCGTAGCAGGTGTTACAAAATTCATCTCCGCAAAGGGTGGCTCCAACGTAGTCGGCTACCTGATGGAGAAAGAGATCGCGTTCCTTGGAAACGCGGTTGAGAATCCGGTTCGTCCGTTCGTAGCGATCCTCGGCGGCGCAAAGGTTGCTGATAAGTTAAACGTGATCTCCAACCTGCTTGAGAAGTGTGATACCCTCATCATCGGCGGCGGCATGGCCTACACCTTCTTAAAGGCACAGGGCAAGGAGATCGGTAAGTCCTTAGTTGACGATACAAAGATCGACTACTGCAAGGAGATGATGGAGAAGGCAGAAAAGCTTGGAAAGAAGCTTCTCCTTCCGGTTGATACAACCGTTGTTGCTGAGTTCCCGAACCCGATCGACGCACCGGTTGAGGTTGAGTACGTTTCCGTGGATGCGATCCCGGCAGACAAAGAGGGCGTTGATATCGGACCGGAGACCTGCAAGCTCTACACAGAAGCTGTAAAGAGCGCGAAGACGGTTGTATGGAACGGACCGATGGGTGTATTCGAGAACCCGACTCTCGCTGCAGGTACTATTGCGGTTGCGAAAGCACTTGCTGAGACAGACGCTACAACGATCATCGGCGGCGGCGATTCCGCGGCAGCAGTCAACCAGCTCGGCTTTGGCGATAAGATGAGCCATATCTCCACAGGCGGCGGCGCATCCTTAGAGTTCCTGGAAGGAAAAGAGCTTCCGGGCGTTGCAGCAGCGGATGACAAATAATGAATGAAACCAGTACACAGTGCGCCTGAAAAGGCATGAAAAGGCGCTGCAAGCTCGCTTGCATAAGCCTTTTCAGGTCTTTTCAGGCATAGGGGGCGCGCCCCCGGCTTCTTGTTTTTATGAAATAAAAACAAGAAGATGCACGGTGGGGAGCAAATGTACGCATTTACTTTCCTGGCTGTAAATATTATAGTGTCCGAGATTCCAGATCCGGGACGGCGATCCCGTCCCGGATTTTGTGATATAAAATTGGTATATATGGGGGTAGATAATCATGGCAAGAAAGAAAATTATCGCTGGAAACTGGAAAATGAACATGACTCCGTCCGAGGCAGTGGCACTCGTTGAGACATTAAAGCCGCTTGTTAAGACGGAGGAAGCGGACGTTGTATTCTGCGTACCGGCTATCGACATCATTCCTGTCGTAAAGGCATGCGAGGGAACAAATATCGAGGTTGGCGCTGAGAATATGTATTTCGAGGAGAAGGGCGCGTACACAGGCGAGATCTCCCCGAATATGCTGACAGATGCCGGCGTAAAATATGTGATCATCGGACATTCCGAGAGAAGAGAGTACTTTGCTGAGACAGATGAGACTGTCAATAAAAAAGTCTTAAAGGCATTCGAGCATGGACTGACCCCGATCATCTGCTGCGGTGAGACTCTTACCCAGAGAGAACAGGGAATCACTCTGGACTGGATCCGCAAACAGGTGAAGATTGCGTTCCAGAACGTGACAGCAGATCAGGCAAAGACTGCTGTGATCGCTTACGAGCCGATCTGGGCGATCGGAACCGGAAAGACAGCTACCACAGAGCAGGCTGAGGAAGTCTGCGGAGCGATCCGTGCGTGCATCGGTGAGATCTACGACGAGGCAACAAAGGAAGCGATCCGCATCCAGTACGGCGGATCTGTAAACGCCGGAAATGCTGCAGAGCTCTTTGCGCAGGCGGATATCGACGGAGGACTTGTCGGCGGCGCATCCTTAAAGGCTGATTTTGGAAAGATCGTAAATTACAAATAAGGTAACTATTCAGTACCTTCATAGTTACGTGCAAAAATCCATTCCAGATCAGCTTCGCTGATGGGATTTTTGCCTTCCAGCCTATGTTTTCTTACGGTCAGCGCAGCAAGTGCGCAGACCTACTGAATAGTTACCAAATAAGTATCATATATGCGGGAAGAGATTCCCGGCTGTATGAATATGCAGTTTACATAAAACTGCAAGGGAAATAGCAGGAAAAATTTTGAGCGCTGTGTCATGGAAAATGGACTGTGACACAGCGCCTTTTATTTACGCGAACAACGAGCCAAAGTCCGCGCTTGTGCGAGACCTTGGTGACTGTCGCGATAACAAGGGGAAACTCGCGAAGCGTGTTTTCAATTGTTTACAATTTACAATAGTGACAATCTGTCATTTTTTTGCGTCCACCCTATTGACTGGAAAGAATGAAAATGTTACGATATTTAGATGTTCAAAATATTTTAGACAAAAATGATTTGATTTTACAGGAATCCGGCTGCGTCGGATCAGAGAATGAAAGAGGAAATACCTATATGAAAAAGATTGGAATCGTAACAGACAGTCACAGCAGTATCAGTCAGGAAGAGGCGGAAAAGCTTGGGATTTTTGTCCTGCCGATGCCGTTTTACATCGATGGGGAGTGTTTTTATGAGAGCGTTACACTATCCCGCGAACTTTTTTTTGAGAAGCTGGCGGCCGGGGCGGATATTACGACGTCCCAGCCATCCCCGACTGCGGTGATGGAAATCTGGGATAAGGCGCTGGAGCAGTTTGAGAAGATCCTCTATTTACCGATCAGCAGCGGTCTCAGCGGTTCCTACGAGACAGCGATGATGTTGGCGAAGGATGAAGCGTATGAGGGGCGCGTTCTCGTTGTCGATGACGGACAGGTTGCGGCTCCGCTCCACCAGATGGTATTAGATACGTTGGATATGATCGAAAAGGGATATGAGGCGGAACAGATCCGTGATCTCCTTGAAAGGGCGGGAGACCGGATGATGATCTATATCGCGCTCCAGACGCTGGAGTGCTTAAAGAAAGGCGGAAGAGTGACACCGGCAGCAGCGGCGTTGGGGTCTGTGTTTAATATCAAGCCGATCCTGAAGCTGCAGACAGGAAAACTGGACTCCTTTAAGAAATGTCACGGGATCGTAAAAGCAAAGAAGGCGGCCATCGAGGCCATGCAGGCGGAGATCCGGGATAATTTTCAGGATGCGTTAAATGACGGTGCCCTTCACCTTCTGGCGTCCTCCAGCGGGACGGACGAGGAGAATGCGGCATGGGTCGAGGAGATCAGGGAGGCATTTCCGGGCGTTCCGCTTCTCTATGATAATCTGTCCCTCGGCGTATCCTGCCATATCGGACCGGGCGGAATGGGAATCGGGTGCGCGGTGGCACCGGATTATAAGAGAGTGTAATGCCGGGGATATGGTTCTTTTGCAGCATGTGCGCCGGGTAGAAGCTGATTGCGGAATTCGATAAGAGTTTCAGAGGTGAGTTTCAGATAGAAGTTGTAAGCTCTGTGAGTGTTGCGTGTATACAAAATTTGTCTTATAATAGAAGATAGACCATAAAAAATGAATGTTGTTTTGCACACAGGAAAACACAATCCTGCAGCAGGCGAAGGTCTGCAGGCAGGGCGGTGCAGGTGCGCATAGAAGGAGGTAACGATGGAATACCGCAGATTTGGAAATACGATCGTAGCAAGGATCGATCAGGGTGAGGATGTTCTGGAGAAGATGAAGCGCATCGCGATGCTCGAGGATGTAAAACTCGCGAGTGTCAGCGCACTTGGAACTTTTTCATCCATGACGGTCGGCATCTATGACCTCGAAAAACGTCAGTTTATGGGGAATGATTTCGAGGGAATGTTTGAGATCGTCTCCTTCACAGGAACCATCAACACGATGGACGGAAAGTATTACAGCCACATCCATGCGGCGGCAGCCGACGCGAAGGGCAATGTGTACGGCGGACATTTAAGCCGCGGCATTATTGGAGCGACCTGCGAGATGGTGATCACGGTGATCGACGGAGTTGTGGACCGCGTAAAGGATGAGGAGACAGGACTCAATCTCTTTAACTTCAAGTGTTAAAGTGCAGAAAAGTAACTGTGAAGGTACTGAATCGTTACATATTTTTGCGAATTGTGATAAGAGATAAGAAAAGATCAATAAGGAGCAGGCTATGGAGCAGATGATTCCGGGATTTCTGGAAGAGATGTTGAAAAAACAGTATGGAGAGGAAGTTTTCGCGAAGATCCTCGCGGGATATCAGGCGAGACGCCCGGTGACACTCCGGGTCAATCCCTTAAAGGCGGACCGGAACACGGTAGAACAGGCACTTACCGGTGCAAGAATCGCGTTTAAAGATGTATCATGGTATGAGGATGCGATGATCATCGAGGGCGCAAGGGAGCCGGAGATCCAGGAACTTCCGATCTATCAGGAAGGCGGAATCTATCTCCAGAGCCTTTCCTCCATGCTGCCGCCGCTGTTTCTCGGCCCAAAGGTTGGAGAGTCCGTCCTCGATATGGCTGCCGCCCCGGGCGGAAAGACGACCCAGATGGCGGCGATGACAGGAAATCAGGCGCAGATCACGGCCTGTGAGAAGAATAAGGCGCGGTCAGAAAAGTTAAAATACAATCTGGAAAAACAGGGGGCATCGGGAACCTACGTGATGGTGGAGGACGCAAGAAAGCTCGACGATTTCTTTTCCTTCGACCGGATCCTTTTAGACGCGCCCTGCAGCGGAAGCGGAACCGTAGAAGTGCGGGACGGCGTCTGCCGGACAAAGATCTCAAAGGAACTTGTGGAAAGATCCGCGAGAACCCAGGAAGAACTGTTAAAAAAAGCGCTGAAGCTCTTAAAATCCGGACATGAGATGGTCTACTCCACCTGCTCGATCTTAAAAGAGGAGAACGAAGGTCTCTTAAAGCGCGTGTTAAAGAGCGCAGGTGGAGAGCTTGTACCGATCGGGGAAGAGTGGACGAAGGAACTTCCGTTACTTCCGAACGCGATGCCGGGGACGCTCCTCGTGGGACCGAATGAATTGTTTGAGGGATTTTTTGTGGCGAAGATCAGAAAAAAATAGAAGCTCCGCAGGGAACTTCTATTTTTTTGCAAAAAACGCTTTAAGCTTTTATTCCGTCCTGCGGTTCTCAACCTCGATCCGTTTCAGCTCAGGCATGATCGTGATCAGCATCGTGAGAATGCAGGCGGTTCCGCCGATGACATTGGAGACCGGCTCAGCGAGGAATACGCCGTCGGTTCCCATATGCATGGCGTAGGGGAGAAAGTAGGTCAGCGGTACAACGATGAATACCTTGCGGAGCAGGGAGAAGAAGATCGCAAAGACCTTCTTATTCAGGGATTTAAATACCGCCTGACCGATGTACTGGAGGTCCATAAAGATAAAAGCTGCAAAATACATGTTCAGCGCAGGAACTGCATCCTGGATCAGCGCCGCGTCCGAGCTGAAAATACGGATCAGCGTTTCCGGGATGAGAATGATCATGCTCCACATGACGGCCGTGTAACCGAAAACGAGGAGACTCATGATCAGAATGGATTTCCGCACACGTCCCGGTCTGCGGGCACCGTAGTTGTAGCTCAGGATCGGGGAAGTTCCCTCTACCATGGCGTGGATCGGTGTCTCAACAAGCTGGCGCACACTGGAGATGATGGTCATGACGGAGATATAGATATCGCCGCCGGTGACGGAAAGGATATTGTTGCAGCAGATCGTCACGAGACTGTTTGTGAGCTGCATGATAAATCCGGCAGCGCCGAGGCTGAGGATATTTTTCGCGTGCCCGGTACATTCCGGGATCTCATTTTTATGAAGGAACCGCAGCATTAACTCGGATTTTTTCGTGAGGAAAAACAGGACGAAGGCGGCGGACAGGCACTGGGAGATCACGGTGGCGATGGCAGCGCCGCGGACACCGAGTCCGAGGGCAAAAATAAAGAGCGGATCAAGCACAAGGTTCGTTCCGGCACCGATCGCGACGGATAACATGCCGATGCTGGAGTAGCCCTGGGCGTTGATAAATGGGTTCATGCCGACCGCGATCATCGACGGCAGGGTTCCGATCAGATAGAGCATCATATACGGATAAGCGTAAACGATAGCCTCAGTGGAAGCACCGAAGAGGATCAGGATCGGGCGGGCGAAGAGGAAGCCGACCGCCATCAGGATCATAGCGCAGACACAGAGCATCGTAAAAGAAGTGTTCATAATGCGCCTTGCTGTGTCAGGGTCCTTCTTCCCGCGAAAGATCGAGAAGAGCGGCGCACCGCCGGTCCCAAAGAGGTTGCTGAAGGCTGTGATGATGACAATGATCGGAAAGCATAAGCCGACCGCGCCGAGAGCGGCTGTTCCGATCTCCGGGATCCGTGCGATGTAGATGCGGTCCACGATATTATATAGAAGGTTTAAGATCTGGGCAATCAGCATGGGGAGCGCGGCTCCGAGGATATTGCCCGCTATGGTTCCGTTTTCAAAATCAATACGTTTCATATGTATGGTAGCTTTCCGTTACTTTTCATGGGTAGGAATTTTCTGAACTGAAAATTCCGTATGATACCATTATGACCGCGGATTTTGCCGATTCGGAATGCGAAGCATCGGCAAAATCCTGTTACAGTGCGCGGGCATGGAGTGCCCGTGTACTGTAACAGATTTCCTGTAACGATTCGATCCTTTCTAAATTTTTTCTTGCATTTCAAGTATAGCATCCCCTATAATATATGTAAATTATTGTTTTTGTATAGAAATACAATAAAAATTATATAATACAAGAGAATTTTTACATTCAGACCATGATTGTTACGATCCGGGATCAGGATCCCGCAATTCGTATTATTGCGGGAGTGGAGGTCTGCAGATCACCGGTCAGAAGGAGAGATTATGGAGATCAGACAGTTAGAATATTTCCGGGCCATTGTTGACGCCGGAACCATCAGTGGGGCGGCGAGGGAGCTTCATATGACACAGCCGCCGTTAAGCTACCAGATGAAAATGCTGGAGGAGGAACTTCAGGTGCCGCTTTTTATCCGCGGTATGAAGCATATCACACTGACGGAGGCGGGAAAAACGCTCTACGAACAGGCGGGAAAGATTCTGATGCTCTCGGAGGTAACGAAGCGGGAGGTCATAAAATCAAGTCAGGCGGCGACGATCCATATCGGAATGACTCCGTCCACCGTGTCCATGATGTCCCATTACCTGATGCGTTTTGCAAAAAGCCATCCCAATATCCATTTTGATATCCACGAGGGATCCACATTCACGATGAGGGATCAGCTTGAGAACCGGATCCTTGATCTCACGACCCTGCGCACGCCAATTACGTTAAGGGGCTGTGAGACGAAAACTCTGGCTGAGGAACGCCTTCTCGCCATGGCAGTTCCGGAGTTTCCTCTTTTAAAAGGACGCACATCGCTCCATCTGCAGGAGCTCTCGGAACAGCCCCTGATCCTGTCCCACCGGTTTCAGAAATATATCGCCTCGAAGTTTGAGGAGGCGGGACTTGTCTGCGATATCTATCTTGCCTGTGAGGATGCGAGGACCGCGATTACGATGGCGGAACGGGGAATGGGGATCGCGATCCTGCCGACTTCGATGCTGGAATTTTCTGATAAGCTGAAAGCATGTGAGGTCAGTGATGCTGATTTTACAACAGAGGTCCTTCTCGCTTGGAGAAAAAGTCGAATTTCGTCGGAAATACAGGAATTTCTGAAATTTTGGAATTAAGAAATGTATTCGTGAAATGCATGAATCCTGATCATCCTGAAGGACTACTGCCGAAAGCACAAGATCAAGGAAGTATTTTCCGCTCAAGGAACGGAAGATAACTTTAGAAAGCATAAAAGTATACAGATTTCATGTAAGAACGATGCATACTCTTTTAAGACAAGCCGTTCATGACATAATACACATTATGTCATGGACGGCTTTTTTGAATGAAAAAATGTATGATCGGAGAACGATACGGAGGTCTTGTGGTAATTGAAAAAGTGAAGCTTCCGGGAAAACTGAAAACCTATTGGCGGTGCCGGTGTGACTGCGGGAATACATGCACCGTGGAAGATTCTCACCTGAAAAACGGACATACGAAGAGCTGTGGATGCAGAAGACGGATCCGACTCCAGGAAAAACGCCTCGATCTCACCGGACAGCGGTACGGCAGGCTTGTCGTTCTGGGACCGGCAGCGGGAACGGCAGAAAAATGTGATGGCGCAGTGGAGCAAAGCGGATCGTCCGAAGGGGATCGCGCGGATCGTCCGGTCATCGCGGAGTATACAGAAGAGAAAACAACCGATGGAGAGCATCCATTGGCTTTCAGGGAAAGTCCTACAATCTTGGCAGCTTCGCAACCTATGAGGAGGCAGTTCAGGCGCGGCTGGACGCGGAAAAGCGGTTATATGATCCATTTTTAGCGAAATATCGCGAAGAAAATTCCTGAGGACGCAGGGGGATCACAATACTGATAAAAACACTTCCAACCGCAGGAATACCGGGCAGCTTTGCTGCATAGAATGCAGTTTAGGGAGTGATTTTTATAAATTTTTAAGAACAAGGGGGAAAGGAGGAGCTTTGTGAGCATAAAGAGGCAGAAGAATCCTGTGTGCAGCAATTGAAATATTGACTCACAGTAACTGTTCGACAGAGATACAGTTACGATCCACGATTCGAAAAAAAGGAGGAAAAGAGAGATGAAGAAGCGCGGAATAAAAAAACGTGTTCTGGCAGCACTCATGACGGCCTGTATGGTCGTTGGGTCTGTGCCGGGGGTGTCGTTGGCGGATGTGTCAGGTGAACCATCTGGTACGCTGACACCGGCTGCAAAGAAATATAACTTTGATGGAACAGCGTCAACAGAAGCAGACCCGGATATTGAGCTTAACAAGACAGCTGCATATAACGGAACATTTACTGAGAACGGTCAGACAGAACTTACAAAGACCTTTGAGGTTGGAACGAAACTCACGCTTGCGGATATTCCTGCATCCAAGGGTAAGAGCAGCAGTTACAGCGATCAGACCTGGGATAAATTCCCGGTTGGATATATTGTAGGAAAAGATGGAACGACCTTCACGATCACCTACAAGTGGAGATCAAGCGGCAGTGGCAGTGATTATGACTATAGCACCTCCACAAGAGGCAAAGCCACAAACGCAGCTGGTAAGTCCGGACGTTGGATCTTAGAGGGCGGCGAGTTCACGGAGGATAACGGGACAACACAAGAGGACACATGTACACCGGCTGGCATGAGATCGACGGCAAGTGGTATTACTTCAACACAGCATCCGACAAGGGAACACTTGGCGCAATACTTGCGAACACCACAACACCGGATGGATATCAGGTAGATGCAAATGGAGCATGGATCCGGTAATTCCGGCAGGAAACCTTCATGGCTCACCGGGCGCGGGATCCTCATAGCAGCCATATTTCTTCTGGGACTGGGAATCTTTCTGTACCCGCATATCTGTGACTGGTACTATCAGTATCAGTTCAACAAGGCGATCGCGGCGTATGACCGGTTTCAGGGGATCGACTGCGAAGGAATGATCCAGGCGGCCAGAGAGTACAATGAAAGACTTGCAAAGAAAGAGGAACAGTTTCTGGTTCCCGCAGAGGAACGGGAGGAGCTTGACCACCTTCTGGATCCATGGGAAACAGGGATGATGGGATATGTGGACATTCCGAAGATCGGGGTCCACGTTCCCATTTACCACGGAACGGAAGAGCGGGCGCTTCAGTCGGGCGCCGGTTTCTGGTATGGGACAAGCCTGCCGGTGGGCGGTGAAAATACCCATTGTGTGCTGGCCGCCCATAACGGTCTTGTGAAGGCGAAACTGTTCACTGACCTGGACAAACTGGAAGTGGGAGATCGGTTCACTCTGGATGTCTTAAACGAGACATTCACGTATGAGGTGGATCAGATCCTCGTAACACTTCCGGAAGAGACGGAAGAACTTTATGTCCAGAACGGAAAAGACCTTGTGACGCTTTATACCTGTACTCCGTATGGGGTAAATACCCACAGGCTCCTTGTCCGCGGACACCGGGTAACAGAACCGGAAGAATGATGGAAAAAATGCGCCGGTTCACAAAAAAGTGAAAACGGAGCTTTTTTCGACATAAATTGACATGGAGGGAATCGAAAATGAAAAAGAAAATGAACAAGGTTTTAGTAGTCTGCACAGCGGCAGCAGCGATGACAGCATTTTCAGGAACCGCTTTTGGGGCAACTCTCGATCTGGAGTCAAAGACAGCGGTTGCTGACGCGAAGGATGGAGCCGGGGATATCCAGGAGGCCATAAATCAGATCTCGGGGAACGGAAATAAAGATGGGTGGACCATCAAAATAAAGTCTGGTACATATGACCGATTTACAATTCCGGCAGATTTTAAGAACATCACGGTTGAGGGAGAGAAAAACAGCGTTATTCAGGTGATGAATGCGTCAGTGGCAGACAACCTTTCAGATGCTGGCGGAATTAACGCGTTTGGCAGTAATATTACTTTAAAAGGACTTACAATTGATGCTGGAAATGTACCGGCTGAAGAGGGAAAGTTTACAGCAGCGGTTTCCAATCACAATGGCGCAGTAGGTGGAACTGGCTTTTCTCTTCATGTTGAAAACTGTACGATTAAGGGAACAGATTCACAATTTGCGGATGGTATTTTATTTGACAGTCCGGGATTTGATGTGAAAAATTGTAAAATTTCAGGTTTTAAGCAGGCAGTTGAATTCTTTGGAGATAATTTTGTAGTTCCGGAATCTGGAAATATGGTCAGTGGGAATACGGTCCGTGACTGTAGCTTTGCTATTCATGGATATTTTGGCGGCGGCTCGGATGGCGGAGTGCTGAGTTTTAAGAATAATAAGGTAACCGGTACGGATGATCTGCGCGCCAAAGTAGTGATTCAGGATCTGAGTAATACAGGGGCCGTTCGCGCGGATATCTCTGGAAACACATTTGTGAATGCACTTGTGGGACTTGTGAATCTGAGAGAAAACGGGAAAACGATCTCACCAGTATTGACCTCCAATGAGATGGGCGCAAACAGTTTTTATGTTGAGGCGGTGGAGCCGGGAACCATTGAATTTTATGCGACATATCATGCGCCGGAGAACAGCGAAGGCTGCTGGAGAGTGACAGGAATTGAAGATTTTGGCATTGATGCCGGATTAAATCCGGATGGATCCAAAGCAAAGATCGAGGAGTTGGTGGATGCAGCGAATGAAAGTGGATCCAGAACGTTGAGCATTACGGGAATTGATGAAAACAATCTGATCAAAACGTTCACTTATTTTAAAGATGGAATTTACTGGGACAGCGATAAGGAAAGTAAACCGTCGGTGGACAAAAAAGCGGATGGTCAGGACCGTATCGAGGCAGCAAGGCCAGGAGATGTTATTTCTTTTACACTGGAATCCAATCTGCCGCAGTCACTGTCAGCGCAGGTAAAAAGACGTACTCCAAATGACGACAGACCAGATGATGACAGACCATATATTATAGAAAAGAAGTCTTATCAGCTGATATTCCATGATAAGATGAGCAGTAATCTTTCTCTTAATCAGGCTACATTGAAAGTCGAAATCATGAATAATGGAAAGCTTGTGGAACTGCCGGAGAAATATTACATGGTGCGTACAGATCTTGAAGGTGAGACTTTCCGGGTAACAGTAGGACTTGTGGCAGCGTTTAATGATGGTCAGATCTCGTATGATCAGCTGAAGAATGCGGCACAGATCGTCGTATCTTATGACGCAACGGTAAAAGACAGTGTTATCAATGGAGACAAGGTGGAGAACCGTGCATGGGTCAACGACAGCGAAGAGGATATCGTTGACGGCCCGGTCATCGATCCAGATGTTCCGTCCACCGGTGGAGTTGGAACAAAAGCCTTCACAGCAGCAGGAATCGCCCTGATGGGAGTTGCAGCAGGTGCTGTGATCGTGACAGGTAAGAAAAAGAAAGAAGAACAGTAATTCAGACTTTTCGGATTGTTGCTAGTTATGAGAACGAGGTAGAGACATGAAAAAATCATGGAAAAGTTTCATGACCGTCACCGCAGCCGCTGCTGCGATGACGGCTGCCATGGCATTTTCTGTTGAGGCGGCTGTGGCGAAGGTAGATGATGACCTTCCGGAAAACCGTCATATCGTATCGGTAGCTTCCGGCGGATATGAGACGGGATTCCAGATCAAGGCGGCTCATGGCGCGGACATCTACGAGACGACAAGTTATCCGATCGATAAAAAGGCAGACGGCGAGGATGAGATCGGAACCGTAAGTCAGGGAAAGAAGATCAGGTTTACACTGAACTCCAGTCTTCCAAAGCTGCTTGCACGCTATGTTGTAACGGCATCCAACGCCTCACCGGCAAACTCCGCAAGGGAGATTCGCAAAGTCCGCGTACATAGTGCGTCCGGCGCGGGAATAGTCCGCGTACACAGTGCGTCCGGTGCGGAGACAGTCCGCGTGTACAGCGCATCCGGTGCCGGAAGAGCGGGAAGCGTAATCAGGGACAACTACGACAATGAGATTGCCAGACAGTTCCTTTTAGCAGATGAAAAATATGCGATCCCGGATTCTGTTGTGGAGACCATGGTCTTCCACGATGAGATGAACCGGTATCTGAAGTTTATCGACGGTACGCTCCGTGTGACTGCGGGCAGGGATGGAAAAGAAGTTCCTTCCGGGTATTACACGGTAACAGCCAGTGGTTCCAACGCATTCCGGGTTGAGGTTGATCTTGTAAACCTCTTTAATACCGGAATCATCGATTATGAAGATCTGACGGGTGAAAATCCGATTACAGTGACCTATGAAGCGGTCGTGACAGACGACGCGATCCAGGGGGACGAGCTGTTTAACGAAGCCTGGGTCAACGATGGAGAACATGACTCCGTGGAAGGTGCGGTCCTCGATAAGAAGGTTCCGTCCACAGGCGGAATGGGACGGGGAATGTTCACGGGTCTGGGACTCCTGTTTATGGGCACAGCGGCAGCAGCAGGGAAGAGAAAAAGAAGCATGTAGATCAGATACAGAAATCGATGTAGAAGGAAGGAATCCAAGATGACAGGAATTCGGAAAAAGAATAAGATCCTGGGCTTTATTTTTGCCGTGCTTGCGGTATGGATGGTGATATTTCAAAATCCGTCCTACGCGGCACAGCGGGGCAGTCTGAACATAAAAACAGAACAGGCCGGAATGACAGTATATCTCTATCGGGTTGCAGAAAAACAGGCGGGTGTCTATGTGCTGAATGAGAAATTTCAGGCATCCGGTGCGGATGTTTCCGGAGGTGGTTCCAGAGAGGCTGCGATCGCTCTTACAAATTTTGTGAAGGCGCAGGGGATCCAGCCTTACCGGACCGGAACGGGAAGCGGAAAGCATGTGGTTTTTCGGAGTCTTCCGGATGGAGAGGCTCTCTACCTTGTGACGGGGGATCCGCTGACCGTTGGCGGCAAGAACTACATTCCGGCACCGGTTCTCGTGGAAGCAGGCGGTGCCGCGGCGGAAGCAGATATCAAGTGTGATATTGAAGAACCGGAAAACCCGACAAACCCAACGGAACCGACGAATCCGACCGAACCCACAAACCCGACGGATCCGTCGAATCCGACCTCTCCGACCCGTTATTATGATGACAGCGATGATGACGACTGGGATCCGACTCCGAATAAGAAGCCGACGATCACAACAGCGGCTGACGAGACGGTAACGATCACAGATGCGGAGACACAGTCGGAAACCAGAGTGGAGGAGAGTACGGCAGAGAGTGAAACAGAGACATCTACGGAGACAACCGTGGAGAACGAAAAGAAGCTTCCCCAGACAGGACAGCTGTGGTGGCCGGTAGGGATCCTGCTCTCCGCAGGCGCGGTCCTTCTGGCGGCAGGTCTTGTGATGAAAAAGAGAAGGAAAGAAAAATAAAAGAGAAACAGGCTGACAAGGCAAAGCTTGTATGGGACCAGAGTATCGGCAAAAAGATTTCCGCAGCGGATGCGGCATCAACTAGCTGGCCTCCCCGATCAACCGATCCTTCCAGATCACAAAGTAGGACGTCTGAATGATAAGATCGCGGGTTTGCAGCCCGCGATCAGGAGACATTCATAAGAAAAAAAGTACGCATCACATTCCCGTTATCAGATCAATGGGGATGTGATGCGTATTTTGATGTAAAGTAACTGTTCAGGTAGGTCTGCGCATTTACTGCGCTGACCGTAAGAAAATTTAGAATAGAAGGCAAAAATCCTATCGGCACAGCCGATTTGGAATGGATTTTTGCGCGTAACTGTGAGGTACTGAACAGTTATGATGTAAAAAGAATGTGCCCAGGCAGTTCCTTAAGGAACCAGCTGGGCACAGTGGATTGCTTCGTTATTAGTACAGCTTTGCACCGGCCGGGATTCTGTCATCGACCATCAGAAGGTTCAGTCCCTCATGGCCATCTTCCTCATGTACTGCTGAGATCAGCATACCTTCGGAATCGATTCCCATCATCTTTCTCGGCGGAAGGTTCACAATCGCGATTGCTGTCTTTCCAACCAGCTCTTCCGGCTCGTAATACTCGTGAATACCGCTTAAGATCACGCGGTCCTTGCGCTCTCCGTCGTCCAATGTGAACTTCAGGAGTTTCTTGGACTTCGGTACCGCTTCACAAGCTAAAATCTTAACTGCGCGGAAATCGGATTTTGCGAATGTTTCGAAATCAACCATTTCTTTGAAGATCGGCTCGATCTTAACGTTGGAGAAATCGATCTTCTCAACAGTCTTTGCTGCCGGAGCGGCTACGGAAGACTTGGAAGATTTTTTGTCGGAATCTAAGGACTTCATTGTCGGGAAGAGCAGTACGTCACGGATCGCCGGGGAGTTTGTAAATAACATAACAAGACGGTCGATACCGTATCCGATACCACCGGTCGGCGGCATACCGATCTCAAGGGCATTTAAGAAGTCCTCGTCAGTGGTATTTGCCTCGTCATCACCGGCAGCAAGTGCTGCTTCCTGTGCTTTGAAACGCTCTCTCTGGTCGATCGGGTCGTTTAACTCGGAGTATGCGTTGCACATCTCACGGGCATAGATATAGAGCTCGAAACGCTCAACCTGCTCCGGGTGACCCGGTTTCTTCTTGGTAAGCGGGGAGATCTCGATCGGATGGTCTGTGATGAAGGTCGGCTGGATCAGGTGCTCCTCAACGAATTCCTCGAAGAAGAGGTTGATGATGTCGCCGCGGACATGACGATCCTCGTAGTGAACGCCCTTCTCATCTGCTAATTTCTTTGCTTCCTCAGTCGTAGTGATCTCATTGAAATCAATACCGGTATATTTTTTGATCGCGTCGATCATGGTAAGGCGCTCGAACGGCTTTCCAAGGTCGATCTCGACATCTGCGTACGGAATCGTTGTGGATCCGCAGATCTGCTTTGCAATATGACGGAACATATCCTCTGTGAGATCCATCATTCCCTGGTAATCCGTGTATGCCTGATATAACTCCATAAGAGTAAATTCCGGGTTGTGTCTTGTATCAAGACCTTCATTACGGAATACACGGCCGATCTCGTAAACGCGCTCCATACCGCCGACGATGAGTCTCTTTAAGTAGAGCTCAAGGGAGATACGAAGCTTTACATCCTCGTCGAGAGCGTTATAGTGTGTCTCGAACGGTCTCGCAGCAGCACCGCCTGCGTTTGCGACGAGCATCGGAGTCTCGACCTCAAGGAATCCGAGGTCATCTAAGTATCTGCGGATGCAGCTGATGATCTTGGAACGCATAACGAATGTCTTCTTAACGTCCTCGTTCATGATCAGGTCAACGTATCTCTGACGGTAACGGGTATCTGTGTTTGTGAGTCCGTGGTACTTCTCCGGAAGGATCTGTAAGCTCTTGGAGAGGAGTGTTACGGAATGGGCATGAACAGAGATCTCGCCCATCTTTGTTGTGAATACAAAGCCCTTGACGCCGACGATATCGCCGATATCCATTCTCTTGAAGTCTTTGTAGGAATCCTCACCGAGGTCATCGCGGCATACATAGCACTGGATGTTGCCCTTGAGATCCTGGACGTTGCAGAAGGAAGCTTTACCCATGACACGCTTGGACATGATACGTCCGGCGATGGAAACTTCCTTTCCGTCATATTCTGCGTAATGATCCTTGATATCCGCGCTGTGAGCTGTCTGATCATATTTTGTGATCTGGAACGGGTCTCTGCCCTCTGTCTGTAACTCAGCAAGCTTTTCGCGGCGCACCTTTAAGAGCTGGTGGATATCCTGCTCTTTTGCATTTGCATTCTTGTTCTGATTCTGCTGTTCAGCCACTTTTCTATTTCTCCTTCACTGTAGTCTTTGTGTATGATCGATACGGTCGTGTACAGAATTTTCAGTCCGGAAAATTCCCGTCTGTACACGATGACGATCAATCGACTCTTTTAATATCGAGTACCTTGTACTGGATAACTCCGGACTGTGTCTCAACGTCAACAACGTCGCCAACGCGTTTTCCGATCAGCGCGTGTCCGACCGGGGACTCGTTGGAGATCTTATTCTCAAGGCTGTTTGCCTCTGTGGAACCAACGAGCTTGAATTCCATCTCCTCGTCGAAATCGACATCGTAAACCTTTACGATACATCCAACGTTGATCTTGTCAAGGTTTACCTCGTCCTCAACAACGACCTCCGCGTTCTTTAACAGCTTCTCGAGCTCTTCGATTCTTAACTCGATATCTCTCTGCTCGTCTTTCGCAGCATCGTACTCGGCGTTCTCGGATAAGTCTCCCTGTTCTCTTGCCTCTTTGATCTTCTGGGCAATCTCACGACGGCGGTTTACTTTCAGATCCTGAAGCTCATCCTCGTATTTTTTCAGTCCTGCATAAGTTAAAATATGTTTCTTATCAGCCATGACGTCTTACCTTTCTTATTGTTTCGGGGCAGAATGTCCCTTTATAATTTTTAGCTTTACATTCTCTGTATTATAGCGTGAACACTGGGGATTGTCAAGAAGACGAAAGGCTTTGTTTTTGAGGATTTTCACGGTATCTTTTGATAAAAAATGACTCGTATGGACAGAGGCTGCATCTTATTAGGAAGAAACAGAAAACAGGGAAAGGACAGGAAATAACAGACAAGGTAAAAACAGGAATAATTACTGATATTTACTTGATATCCTATCCGCGCTATGCTATAATCAGGTTGATCAAAAATATTTATGAGAAAGGAAGTTACCAATATGCAGTACGCGATTGCACATTTAGATCAGGACGGCAACGGAGATTCCGACAAGAATCCATATATCTCCGTTGACTTTGAAAATAACCTTGAGTCATGTCTTGAGGCGGCAAATATGATGGAGGATGAGGGATATAAGGAGATCACACCGTTTATCCTTGAGGATGAGGGAAAAAGCGGCACTTATACCTGGGAGTATGTGAGACAGCATTCCATTTAAATTTGGAAAAGAGAAATTGGGGAGATCCTGCGGGGCATGTGAATGCTCTGCGGGGTCTTTTTTGTTGCGATGCAGTTGGAAGAAGCTGTCGGCAGCAGGTCCTGTAAGTCTTGTAAGAAGGAAAAGATAGAAAAACTTGACGAACATATGTTCTGACTGTATAATGGAAACATAAGATTTTAGGGAGAGAATTGAGTCTGAAATCGAGATAAACCATATTAGGAAAGCCGCAGAGACATTTAGTGGCTATGTATTAGTAAGGGATGTTGGTGACAGGTTCTGTAGGTTTTTTGGAGTGCTGGAAGATGACAGATAAGACTGAATAAAAGCTAAGACTAAATAACAGAGAAAACGGAGAAAATATATGAATCAGATCAACCGTGAGGATATGCTGGAGCTTACGAGAAGAATGACATTGAAGAGAAACTGCTTTGACCGGATTGCAGGGGCTTATCTGGATAGGGACGGGTTTGTAGACGGGACATTTAATAAGAATTTCCGTCAGCTCTCCCTGCCAGATCAGCAGAAGAATCTTGATATCGCGAAGACGATCCCGTTTTCGGAGACGAATGTGGCGTTGAAGGAATATGTCTTTTCGGGGGAGGAGAAAAAGCCCGGGAGTGTGTGGCAGCTGCTCTGCGCACTGCGGGAGTGTGAGCTGAAAAACGATGCACTGCTTGATATTTTTTATGAAGTGTTTGGGGAAAAATATCCGGCGTCGGGGGATTATGCGGTCTATTTCTTTCACGGGAATTATGATGTTCCGAGAAAGGCAAAGGATAAGGAAAGCCTCTGGGAATCGGAGGAAGTTTACCGGTTCCTGATCTGTGCGGTGTGCCCGGTGAGCGGAGATTATGAGCCGGGGATGCCGGTCTGCGGATTTATGTTTCCGGCGTTTAAGGACCGGGGACCGGATAATGGGCGGATCCAGGTGTTTGAAGCGGATCCGGCGCGGCCGCATAGGGATTTTTTAAATTTGATCTTGCCGGTGAGTGCATATATTTTGTGAAGGTATGTGGGGAAAATGGAAATTGATATCGGAAGGGAGACGGGCTATGGCGGATAGAATGAGCAAGATGGATAGATCAAACAGAATCTACGCAGCGATCGATCTGAAGTCATTTTACGCCTCTGTTGAGGTGGTGGATCGAAAACTGGATCCGATGACGACGCACCTTGTCGTCGCGGACCGGAGCCGGACGTCGAAAACGATCTGCCTTGCGGTGTCGCCTTCCTTAAAAGCGTATGAGATTCCCGGACGCGCGCGCCTCTTTGAGGTGGAGCAGAAGGTGGAAGAGGTGAACCGGGAGAGAAGGCGGCGGGCCCCTGGTGGAAAATTCACGGGAAGTTCCTGTGATGCGGTCGAACTGGCGAAAAGACCGGATCTTGCGCTGGATTTTATCGCTGCGCCGCCGCAGATGGCCCACTATATGGAGAAAAGTTCGCAAATTTACCAGATCTATTTAAAATATGTAGCACCGGAAGATATCCATTCCTATTCGATCGATGAGGTCTTTATCGACCTGACTTCCTATCTTGAGACATACCATATGTCGGCGCATGAGCTGACGACACGGATGATCCGGAATGTGCAGAAAGAAACCGGCATTACGGCGACTGCGGGGATCGGAACGAATCTGTACCTTGCAAAGATCGCGATGGATATTATGGCAAAGCACATCGAACCGGACGCGGACGGAGTGCGTATCGCAAAACTGGATGAGATGAGTTACCGGAGATATCTGTGGGGACACCGTCCGCTGACGGATTTCTGGCGTGTGGGCCGGGGATACGCGAAAAAACTGGAAGAACGGGGAATCTACACGATGGGGGATATCGCCAGATGCTCCCTCGGAAAGGAAAACGATTATTATAACGAAGATCTTCTGTACCGGATGTTCGGTGTCAACGCGGAACTTCTGATCGACCATGCCTGGGGGTATGAGCCGTGTACGATCGCGGATGTCAAGGCGTACCAGCCGGAAAACCACAGCGTCGGATCCGGGCAGGTTCTTGCCTGTCCATATACCGTCCAGAAGGCAAGGCTCGTCGTGCGGGAGATGGCGGACCTTTTGGCTCTGGATCTTGTGGACAAAAAGCTGACAGCGGACCAGGTGGTCTTGACGGTGGGATACGATATCGAAAACCTGACGGATTCAAAACTCAGAAAGAACTACAGCGGGGAGATATCCACGGACCGTTATGGAAGACGGATCCCGAAACACGCCCACGGCTCCAGAAATCTTGGCGGGCAAACTTCCTCCACGAAACGGATCACGGAGGCGGTTATGGAGCTCTACGATGAGATCATGAATCCAAAGCTTCTTGTGCGCCGGATCGCGATTTCCGCAAACCATGTGGTCTGTGAGGGAACGGAACAGAACGTGCAGGAGTACGAACAGTTGAATCTCTTTACCGATTACGGCACACAGGTGGAGCAGAAAAAGAAGGAAGAGGAAGAATTGGCGCGGGAAAAACGAATGCAGCAGGCGGTTCTGGAGATCAAGAAAAAGTTCGGAAAGAACGCGGTCTTAAAGGGAATGAATCTGGAAGAGGGCGCGACCGCGGTAAAGCGGAACAACCAGATCGGAGGTCACAGGGCATGAGTACATGGGAGAAATATCGGGATATGATCGATCTTCCATATCCGGGAGAATCAAAGCATACCCGGATGCCGGTGAGGGACAGGGCAGCCCAGTTTGCTCCATTTGCTGCGCTCACCGGATTTGGCGCAGTGTTAAAAGAGACGGAACGTATTACGGAAAAGCGGATCGAGCTGGATGAGTACGAGAAGGAAAAGCTGAATGAGAATCTGCGGCTTCTATTGGAAAAACAGGAATCCCGTCCGGAAATCACAGTAACCTTTTTTGTACCCGATGAAAGGAAGGACGGAGGAGCATATCGGACGATCTCCGGTCATATAAAGAGAGTGGACGAGGAGAGTCATTGTTTGATTTTAGAGGAAGGGGAAAGAATTCTGCTGGAAGATATTTTTGATCTCGCATTCACTGCTCATGAAAAGTAAAGAGAGACGATATAAAAATGTTATAAAATTAATAACAAAATACTTGCGTTAATTATTTAACAATAGTATAATGTTTATAGAACTTAGGAAAGCGAAGCGTGATTGGTTCCTGATAAAACCTGTGAAACACAGGTCGGAAACTTGAGATCCCTGTCTGTAATGACAGAATTGTGAAAGGAGAAGAGAGCGTATGGCAAGATTTACATTACCGAGAGACATTTATCATGGAAAAGGATGTCTGGAAGAACTGAAGAATCTGAAGGGAAAGAAGGCATTTCTCGTAGTAGGCGGCGGTTCTATGAAACGCCAGGGATTCCTTGACAAGGCTGTTCATTACTTAAAAGACGGTGGAATGGAAGTTGAAGTTTTTGAGGGCGTAGAACCGGATCCGTCGGTGGAGACCGTTATGAGAGGCGCGGAAGCGATGCGCAAGTTTGAGCCGGACTGGATCGTATCCATGGGCGGCGGTTCCCCGATTGATGCGGCGAAGGCGATGTGGGCGTTCTATGAGTACCCGGAGACTACATTTGAAGACCTGATCACTCCGTTCAGCTTCCCGGAACTGAGACAGAAAGCAAGATTCGCGGCGATTCCGTCCACATCCGGTACAGCTACAGAGGTAACGGCATTCTCTGTTATCACAAACTATCAGACAGGAGTGAAATATCCGCTGGCTGACTTTAATATTACTCCGGACGTTGCGATCGTAGATCCGGATCTCGTGATGGGACTTCCGGTGAAACAGGTTGCCTATACCGGTATGGATGCCCTGACCCATGCGATCGAGGCGTACGTCTCCACATTAAACGGACCGTTTACGGATCCGCTGGCACTTCAGGCGATCGAGATGGTTCTGGAATACCTTCCGGCATCTTATAATGGAAATACCCATGCGAGAGAGGAGATGCATTACGCGCAGTGTCTCGCGGGAATGGCATTCTCCAATGCGCTTCTTGGAATCGTTCACTCTATGGCCCACAAGACGGGAGCTGCGTTCTCCACCGGACATATTCCGCACGGATGCGCGAACGCGATCTATCTTCCGTATGTCATCCAGTATAACGCGAAGGATACCGTCGCAGCTGACCGTTACGCGGAGATCGCAAGAAGAATGGGATTAGAGGGAAGATCCAGACAGGCCCTGCTCAACAGTCTCTGCGCGAAGATCAATGAATTCAATGAGAAGCTGAATATTCCGAAGACACTGAAAGAATTCGGTATCAATGAGGACGAATTTAAGGAGAAGGTGGACCGTATCGCGGAACTCGCGGTTGGCGATGCATGTACCGGATCGAACCCGAGAGAGATCGATCCTGCGAATATGGCGAAGCTGCTTACCTGCACATATTACGGAACTGAAGTTGACTTTTGACGATAATTTGAGATGTGGCTGTGAGGGTGCTAAGCAGCTGCTGGAAAGATTATCCACATAATATAAATATTGTGGTGTAATCAGATCTTGTATGGAGATCGAATTGGGAAAATCTCTGCCGGGAATATCCGGCAGAGATTTTCTGTATTAGAGGACATATCAAGCTTGATTCTGAACTGAAAATTTCGTACAATACAGGATTGGCATTAGATTTTGCCGATTTGGAATGTGAAGCATCGGATACGAGGTTTTTCTATCATTCTATTGACTTTCTATAGAAGCCACTCTATAATATATGGTATTGAATACTACATCACAGGGAAAAATAAATGAGAATTGTGATAGGGAATAGAGCTGGAGGAAGCAGTATGAATTATAGAATTATTGGGGATAGCTGCATGGATCTTACCGAGGAGCAGAGGAAGGACCCGCATTTTACCCTGATCCCGTTTACGCTTATGGTGGAAGACCACCAGTTTGTCGACGATAAGAATTTTAACCAGAAGGAATTCTTAAAGATCGTAAAGGAAAGCCCGGAGTGTCCGAAGACTGCATGCCCGTCTCCGGAGACATTTAAGGAAGCTTACTGCTGCGAGGAGGAGAATGTATTTGTTATTACGATCTCTTCCCACCTGAGCGGATGCTATAACAGTGCGGTTCTCGCAAAGAATCTTTATGAGGAAGAGTTTGGAACCGGAAAGAAGAATATCGTGGTGATCGATTCTGAGTCTGCTTCTACCGGAGAAGTAAATCTTGCGCTTTATGTTCAGGAACTCTGTGAGCAGGATATTCCGTTTGAAGAGATCGTAAAGAAAACTCTCGAGTACCGTGATAGACAGAAGACGTATTTCGTTCTGGAAACTCTGGATACATTGAGAAAGAACGGACGACTCACCGGACTTCAGGCGTTCTTCGCGACAAAATTAAACATTAAGCCTGTTATGGGTGCGGATCACGGCGTGATCATCAAACTGGATCAGGCCCGCGGAATCCAGAAGGCACTTCAGAGAATGGTGGAGATCGTTGTGAAAGATGCAGGAACAGTGGAAGATAAGTGTCTTACGATCGCTCACTGCAATGCGCCGGAACGTGCCCAGTATGTAAAAGAAAAATTTGAACAGGCCGCAAAGTTCAAAAAGATCATTGTGACCGAGACAGCCGGACTTGCTACCGTTTATGCAGGGGACGGCGGAATCATTGTGGCAGTGTAACTGTTCAGTAGGTCTGCGCACTTGCTGCGCTGACCGTAAGAAAACATA
>ENA-ORNZ01000178-ORNZ01000178.1-human-gut-metagenome-genome-assembly--contig:-NODE-178-length-95749-cov-5.417299_pt1 | contig 95749 bp, 86 predicted proteins | sample MGYA00242124_ERZ509040 | MGnify/ENA primary metagenome ERZ509040 (study PRJEB26280, sample SAMEA2338733) | human gut metagenome | biome: human gut; feature: human-associated habitat; material: faeces... | reverse complement strand
AAACTGATATTTGAATTGCACATTTACATATTGTATATATCATGGGAATAGTTGATTAAAAAAATGAACTCTACAATTGTTATTGTATGTCCCATCCTTGATTCTGAAATGCTATTCACGAAGATTTTTATCTCCTGCAACTAATATAAGATTTGCTCCACACCCGCAAGGACAAAACAATTTATTATTTCTACTTTTTTCTCTAAGATTTTTTAATCTATCCGGTATATTTATTTGATGCCCATTAATAACCGTATATATGGATTCGATTCCTATGTATTTTCCATCACATATTGCAACCGTTCTTTGAGCCATATGTCGTTCCCCTATCCTTGTGCTTTCTAATCAAAAACTATTCTTGCTATCCTGATTATATCATGCTATCTAAATGGTTAAACATAAATAAACTAATTTTCTACTTTATATCGTTAAAAAGTATTCACTTAAAACCTAATCACATTTTTACGATGTCTTGAGCAACTACTTAACATTCCTGCTCTCTATCTACATAATCCCCAAATGCCCTATTTCTACATATTTTAATAATCACCCTTTCGTTCGCTTGTACCACTTAGGTGGTTAGCGCGTTCGTTGCGACTACAAAATTGATACAAACAAACGATACCCCTTGCAAACACCCCTGTTCACGCAAAAAAACGTCTAGCCACTCATAGCCAGACGTTCTTTTATTCGAAAAATCCTTTATATGTACTTCAACATTTCGCAATAAGAGTATCCATATCAACCAACTTTGCTAAATCTTCCAGAGAAATCCCTAATACAAGATTGTCAGAGAAATTTATCGCGCTCACGGATTTTTCAGGATTTTTTTACCATTTCGCAGAGCTCCTAAATTTTGACTACTCAAAATCGCGGCTATAGCGATACCTCATTTTAGGCTTTCTTCCACAGTCGAAATTCTTCTCGTGGATGCATACGAGCAACTAACCAACATAAGGCAAACCCTCTGCAATCTGGTAAAGCCATTTGAATGTAAGTCCACTAACAGACTTGCGCCTTCCGGCTAAAACAGAATTTAGATTATATCTGTTAATTCTTAATTCTCGTGCCGCTTGAGATTGATTATTGTAGATCATTCCAGTTTCCATGCACATAAACTCTGGAGAATGATTCACCAATCCGGCAATAATACGATCAACGATTCCTCCATATGTCATATTGTAATGCCTATCGCACCATTCGAGATTATTTAATCTCGGGTTCATTTTATTTTGATCGCGGTGATTTATTTCCGGAAGCCCCTGAGGATTCGGAAGAAAATATCTGGCAACCAGAACGTGTACGTAAAAACATTTTTGTTGACCATTGCCAATCTGTAATGTCACGCTCGCGTAGTTTGGTCTGGCAACATTGGTTAAAATTTTGCCAGTAGTTTTATTTCGAACATGACCTAAATTGGAGATTTCGTAACGTTCTCGTGTGTACTTGTTATATGCAATTGGTTTGTAAATCTCGATTTCAACGTATTTCGCTGCCATTTTATCGCTCCCTTCTATATAAGAAAGCTTTTGTTGTTACAAAACTGCGAATCATCCACCGGCTGGTGCACTACTCCAGCCGGCAGACGTTCAAAAAAAAATAAAAGAAAGGAGGTTTGATAATATGAAAAAAATCAAACATGCTGGTGACAACTCCGGCTAAAACTTCTACGACATCTGACCGCCGTAGGAGTTGAGGTGAATATAAAAATTTTGAAGAAAGATTGTGAATATATATTATCTCAAAACTGTATGCATGGACGCACATACATGACAGTTGCAAGATCGGTATAGGTGTAGCACTCGCGTACGCGCTCTCCCGACAGCGTCGGATCCGTCGCGACTGCTATCAAAAAATGTCTGTATTTTTCCAGGATTTTTAATTTTCTGAAACCCTTGAGAGTGTGACCGTCGGAACTCAAATCTGAAATTTCTACTATGTCTCCGATTTGGAATTGATTCTTGATAGATCCCATCATCTCTGGAAAAATCGGACCGTGATAAAACTCGTTTTCTTTCATTTCCTACCTACCTTTCCGTAATTATATTATAGAGTTCTCCTGGTTCTACTGGTTCCAGATTGCAGTTTTTGACGATTTTTTTTGAAAAAAAATAGGGTGCCTATAGGACACCCCTTTAATGCTACGCAATGAGTCCGCGAATATTATTTTTACTGTCGACAACGGCCTGATGGAAAATTTTTTCCACTGCCGGCAACGTAAAAAATTTGTTGAGATAGCGGAACGCGCATGATTTAACCATGCCGGCTTTGTACCCGGCGTCTTCGTAACGCTCACCGCCGATTACCACCAGCGCGACAACAATCTGCATACTCTTCTCTATATCTCTGTCCAATGCCGCCATATCGATTGTGCGGCGGATAATCCACCGTTTCTGTGTAATTTCCAGAATAATCGCCTCGATCAAGGCTTTTTCTCTCTGATACGCCGTCTGCTGAACATCCTCGGTTTTAACAGTACGTGCCTGTCCGGTGCGGTAATCCTGAACGGTATCGACTACTAGATATTTGTCGCGGAGCTCCGCCAACTGTTTTTTATAATATTTTTCTTGCACCTCCAGCGTCCTATACTGCAGAAAATCTTCTTTACACAGTCTGAGTTCGCTCATATCAACATTCTCCTTTCCTATATGAAGAAAATAACTTAAAAAAGTCATTCAGACTCAGGGTGACAAGTGTTTCTTTTCTATTCTGTTTGTGAACAACAACAGGAATATCTCCAGTATTTTTTGCTGTGCAATCACGCACTGCCTGATTCATCCATGGATAAAGCTGCATCTTTTCCTGATGTTTACATTCAATCCATAATCCGGGAACTCCCTCAACATCAGCCTTACCATTGTCCTTACCAGCATGCTGTGCCGTTCTGCAGGCTTCCGGATAACCGTTATCTCTAAAATAATGAGCAATTTCCAGTTCAAACCTCGCTCCTTTTGCCTTGGATGCTTTGCCGATCTGCTGGTGTGTACGTTTAGTTTTTTCCGCCATACCATAGCTCCTTTCTCCCCGTTTTGTACTGAGTCGGGGAACTCTGCTCTATGTAATCACTACGCTATATCTTCTTCTCCGCTTTATTGTATAAAGCCCAAACCTGCCACCAGCAAGGCAGCTTGCGCTGCTGTCCATCTTACAGCTTTATCTGTATATATGGCTTTAAAAATGTCACGAGCGAAAGCTCGCTTTGCCGAGCAGGTGTTTAAGCTTTAACAGGTACTACTTATGTACATTAATGACTGTTTTAGGTCATTAATTTTTCTATGACAAAAGCCTTATAATCTAGGTAGAGTGCCGCCGCTTCCGACACAAAACACTGGTTTAGTTGTATCTATAGTTACAATACTGCTCCATACCGTGATAAATTGCACTTGGGGCAACACCTGCGATAGGTAACGTTACCGGATTACAATTAGTGGGTGAAGGACATGTAAGCTTTAAAAACTCCCCGTTCAGGTAAAGTGAGAAGTAGCACGCTTTAGCAAAACCTACTAATTCTTTATCTTTACAGTCTCCATAGTTATCACTGTTGTTATCGGTCAATTCCTTTCTCAGTAATTCCACAATCCCAGAAACACCTAAGCTGTCCAGTTCTTCATCTGTATATTTCACTTTTTTAGGTTTTTCAGTTTTTATCTGTACTTTTTCTTTTTCCGTTGTGATATTTTTCTGAGTGGATTTTTTCTCAACATTTTCTGTCTTAATCGCAACTTGAGGTTTTTCAGTTCTAGGTTTCTTGTAGATGATCTCATCTTCCGGGAGATCAACAACTTCACCATCATTTGTTTCTTCCTGTTTTTTCGCAACATGCTCAGTAATCATGTTGTAAAAATCCTTATTCTCGGATTTCTTTATCTCTGCAAGAAAATCATCTACAGGATAATTGAGCATTTTTGCAAATTCCGGTAAGGTAAACAGCTTACCTTCTTCCATCCTCGCGTAGAAATCAATCGCCGTATTGATAATATCCATATCAAAGCTTCCCTGTTTATAATCTGGCTTAGCAGGAACTGTATATACATAACCTACCCTTCCGGCAGCCTTAGAAACATAACAGTCGTTTTCGCCACGAATTTTGAGGACGAAATACTCATATTCCGGACGACTTAAGTATGAATTAAGAGCCTTTCTCGATACTCCAACACCTGCTGCCATGTCGGTCATGGTAAACTTAAAGTTGGGCTTCTGGCCATCATACCACTCTTCAAGTCTTGCAATCATCGTTTTCTTGCGCTCTACCGCTACAGGACGCTTACATACAACTGGCGGAATATATTCGTAATCTGCAGGATTTCTGTAGTCACAACCAAAGTATTCCATGACATTCCGGATTAATTTCTCCGTAAATTCTTCAGTCTCCGGATCATAGGTTCCCTGCTTCCGTCCTCGCCATGCCCAGACAACTGTAATATCATATTTTCAGGCGTCTTCCGGTCTCTCGCACCAGTTACGGATCCGAAGTCTGTTGATCTCCTGTATGATTGCGACCATTGCGGTCCGCAAAGTACAGTCATCAATTTTTTCTCGAAAATCTGTCCAGTTTCCGTTATTTGTAAAAATAAGCTGTAACTGTTTTGCGCGGTAACCTTCTTCCATTTCTACCAATCTATTCCAGGTCTCTGAAGACCTGCAAACCAGCTGCATAAAGATAGTTGCATTCGGTAAAATATTGGCACCTATCTTGCCCAAATAAGAACAGTCCTTATAATCATTGGATCCAGTAACCTGCGCAGATCCATATGTAGCCAAAAGATTTGTTGATACCCTGAGTGGCTCTAATCCATGTGAAATATAATCCGCGGACCATGCCAAACCAGCTTCCGCAATATTTCTTTTAGTGTCTAAATAACCTGAAATCATAATATCTTCAGGGGTAATTTCTCCTTTGTCTATCTTTTGCGTAAAATACCGTCTCATGTTGCTCGCGATCATGGAATGGGTTGTCATGTTATTAACTACATAAGATCTGTTAGTCCGCTCATCCATCTGTACTATCTTGACGTGGGTTCTAGGTTTGTCATATTTCACAACATCGAAGATATCCTTATTGTCATATACGGGATCAAGACTTGCGGTACCGTCATATATTACAGTTTTGATAGTTTTATACGGCAGAAGGTCAATATTGTATGTACAGCAATAAATTACAATCTGCCCGGACTGATCGTATTTGTCATCTCCATAGGTGGAGGCCCGTATAAAGACCTTATTTTCTGGTCTAAAGACATTAAGAAAGTCAGCAGCTGTGATAACCCTTTCCTTCCGTACATGTCCCATATTGCAATACATGTTCACACGGTTATTTTTTAAAATTTTCTCCAACTCCTCTAAGGCAAAAGCCCTCTCTGACGCTGCTACCGCATCTACAGCCATATCCCTTACTTCTGAGCGGAGTCTTCCGTGAATCATATCATCCGTAACCTTTACAATATCTTTAAACGTATTAATGACTGTTTCGGATTTTTTTTCGGACATCTTTCCGGACATTTTCTTAATAATTTTAGCCGTGTCTGAAAAAATACGATTTTCTGCAGCATTTCTCATATCCTTTTTGATGTCTTTAATACCATCTCTTATATCAATGATAATCGGGAGTAAATCATCCCAGTATTTCTGTGCCTTGTCCAAAGCTTCTTTCTGACGATCAGCACAGCCCATATAGACGTCAATATGCATCTGTCCGTCTTTTTTAGATTTGTTCTTCAGCTCTGGAAGCTTAATCTGATTAATTCTGTTGATTTCCTGCTTCAAATCCTCGATCAACACCATCGCATATCGTTCCGCTTTTTCTGCTGTTCTACCAATATTGTCATCCCATTCAAAATCCGGACGGATAGATTCTCTGATGACACCAACGTATCTAAGCAGATCGGAATAATACCAGTCCTTAATAGAGACATCTTCAAATTTCTCATCCACTGCCAAAAGATCCCGGGGCTTCCTTAATATATCCCGTGCTTTCCTATCATAACGATAGCAACTGCAGGCACTTAATCTGACATCTTCATTAAGCATCTGATATCTCTGGCAGGACATTGTCACCAACCATGCCATAACGAGACTTTTCCATTCTCCTGCAGTAACTTCGTCTCCATCAGATAAGAAGGCAATATCTTTGCTTATTTCTTTAAACTCTCCATAATAATCACTTGTAGACTGCGTATCATCAGACAATCTCTTGTTACTGTCTGTCATCAGAATCATGTTTATAAGCTTCTCGACACCTGAAAGTCTTGTGATGCCGTCAACCAACGTAGACTTGCCAGATCCACAGGGAGCCTCCTGTACAATAACTTTGCCAGTATTCTCCGCAAAACATGCCTGATTATACATTTGTTCAATCACCGCCCGGTGTTCCGGTCCCCACGTATTAACGTACGTGGGGAGAAGACCGGTTTTAATCGCGGTTTGAAAGTCAGGAATTTCATAATAATTTTTCCTATTGACTTTTCTCGGCACTCTTATCACCTCGTTGTTTCATAGTAATCAAAATGTGCCGGAACAAATTTACCGTGCTCATCATGCGGGACATGCGGATTCTGCCTCTGCTGATTGCCTTTACATGCTCCCTGATAAGTTGCTGCACTATTCTGATAATCCGATGATGCAGGCTGCATTGACTGTCCACCATAATTATTCTGTGGTACCTGTGACTGCTGGCTCTGCTGCTGATTGGCAACAGCTCCCTTTGGACTCCAATCTGCATCAGATACAGATATTCCCAGCTCCTGCACTTCTTCGCCATTACGGTTAGTCCACCTATTAAGTCTGATTTTCCCGGTAACCCCAACATGGTCACCTTTTTTGGCATTTTTAATCAGATAATCAGCAGTCTTTCCACCTGCAATGCATTTGACATATTCTTCTCCATTATAAAAATGGATACAGAGAGAAAAAGTCACATAGCTTTCGTTCAGGTTCTTACCCAGTCTTACTTCCGGATCCTGTGCAAGGTTTCCGGAAATAGCAATTGTGTTAATCATAATTACTTCCTCCAATTTCTGTTATTGTTATTTTTTGCAAAATGCCGTAAAACACTCCTCATATATACTTATGTTATTTTTGGAGGCCTTCTGTCAAAAATTGAACAGCAAGCCTCCCTCAAAAACTATTGACATAAGAATTAAGGCTTTTTTCAGTTTTCTAACCTTCCATTACAATTTCCGTTATGTACCCGTAATCGTCTGTTTTAATCCGAAAATATGGGCCATCACACTCCATCATATCAATATAGAGGATTTCATCACCTGTTTTGTCATCTGTTTCCAAGACGGCATAATCGCACCATCTGTCTCCAGCTTCTTCCAGCTGCCCCATACATCCAATCAATTCTTCACTTACCTCATCATAGTCCTTACCTATGTACTCTTTAAGCCACTCATACACATCTTCCGGGGTTACAGCAATATCATAATCAACTATCCTGCCGCCATCGCTTACATATAAGATGTAAGTCTCTCCATCAACAGTAATACGATAATCGCCTTTGCAACTATCTGTAATGCTTATTTCTATGGTTGTTCCATCCGGTGCAACAAGCTCATACTCTCCACAGATGTGGTCTCTGATAATTCCGTCCTGGCAGTAACGATGCTCGCATCCTAATGCACATTCACAAGTCTCACTGGCTCTGGTTCCCCCAAAGTTCGCATAGCTGCACACTCTTGGATCTGTCTGCTCAACAAGCGTCAGCGTATAGCCGGCTTCCGCAACCTGTTCTGTCAGAGTGTCTACATCAGCAGCACAGTTAACAATCAATCCCATTACTTTCTTCGCATTTTTGTTCATGGTCTTTACCTCCTAATTTTGTAAAGTATTAACATTGTTTCTATCATTAACATGTGTTATAGTTGGTTTACAGGATATACCAACTTTTTTAAGTGCATACTTAATATATGTGAAAGGAAATGAACCAAATGCGACATATATGTTTTTTTGATAAACAATTGAGTCTGGTAGATATAAAAGAACGTCAGAAACTCTTCCGTCTTTTCAAAACTAAGAACGACAAATCTCCTTTTTACAAATCTCATATTCTCAAAAGCCCGACCAGATTGGTTGATAATTTTACGTCTTACTCAACCCACATGGAGCAATACAATTCTATCCTTTTTAATATTTACGAATGTATATCTAACGACTTTGACTCCATACTACCCAGCGAGACATGTCTTTATTTTATTTCATTAGAAAATTTAAGTTATGATTTATATCAGTCAATTTGTGCTATAGACTTTTTAGAAAGTCTCCATTTTCATATTTATATATTGAGTCTGAAATTTAATATAGAATTGACCTCATCTGATATCATTAAGATTAAAAATAATTTAAAATACAAATTTACCCTTTATAATCCTAAATATAAATATTCTGAATTGTTAATATCATATCTTTTTAAATTACGCGCAAAGAAAAACATTACCCTTAAAGAATTATCTCAGGCATCTGGGATTAATATTAATTCGCTTAAATTTCATTCCAGTAATAAACAAGCCCGTACGTCAGACTATGCAAAACCCGAAGTCAATGCTAAGTTTACAAAAGGTCATTTATCAGAACATGAACGAAAAATGATTAAAGCAATGTCCTATCATTTAACCGAAGAAAATGCAGAATGTTGGTCTCCTTACATAGAACTTTGAATAGCTTTATAACTCATGTACTTTTTCTCATAGAAAAAATACTCAGATAGCATCCTATAATATTTAATTTTTCTTCAGTTATATATTATGATACATAAAATACCCCTTAAATAGATTTCGATTATTTATCGTATCTACTTAAGGGGTATCAATATAATCCGGCCCTCTCAAATTCAACCATTATTCAATTGTATCGATATCACATTCTATCCGTATGCCTGCAAGATTATTTAAACTCACTTGGGTGCTCATGTCCATCGTGATCCTGTGCGTGATCGCAATGGGACTGTATGCCGCACTGGATCTCATCGAAAAACATGTCCGAAAGAGATAAATTGAAGTTCAGGTCATCCATTTTCAGTACAATGCTTCATTTTGGCTGACCTGAATTGATTTTTTTACCACACCCTCTCTCACATCCACCGCTGGCGGTATTTCCAGCTCCAGACCATCCGAAAGAGAATCGTCGTCAGTGTCATTCCTGCTGCCATACTTGCCGCAAAAAGAATTGTATAGGTTCCATCTGCGCAGAACTTATCCCACTCCTGCATCATCATCCAGTTCATGGTCCGGTACAGGGCAGCTCCCGGAATCAGCGGAATCGTTGCCGAGACAAGAAACACTGTAACCGGAGTCTTGTGAATCCGTGCCATACATTCTGCATACAAAGTAATTGTCACCGTTGACCAGAAACCACAGATATATGGACTGGATGTCCATATCCCGACTATAAGATAAACTGCCCATGACAGGCACCCGCCAAGAGCCGCAAACCAGAGTTTTTTTCCATGTATATTAAATAATGCTGCAAATCCAAGCGATCCCGTAAAGGAAACAAGCAATTGTATCATCTCATGCATAATTTTCTCCTTTGTCTAAAACAAAAGATTCGCCGCAGTAAATCCCAGTCCTACAACAAATGCCAGCAACACTGACTCCATACAGCGTATCAGTCCTGTAATCGTATCGCCAGAAAACAGATCCCTCAGCGAATTCGTAAATGCAATTCCCGGTATCAGAAGCATAATATTCCCGATGCTGATCAGATCCGCACGATGCCCCAGACCAATATAGACCGCAAGATTAGCCAGAATACCACCCACTCCACAGCACAAAAAGACTGTGATCAGAGAATTCAGAGAACTGCGTTTCAAAAAAGATTCCAGAAGTTTCAACACGATTCCAATCAGAGCCGATGCAATCATGTCCCGAAGATCTCCCCCGAAAAACACAGAAAAAGATCCGGAAATAACAGCATAAATAAGAATCTGCATCCGCAAAGAATATGTCGGTCTCCGGTCTATCTCACTCAACCGTGAACCGATTTCCGCCGGTTCCGGCCTGTATTCACAGATATATCTCGAAAGCTGATTCAGATCTTCCAGTCTGCCAAGATCATTCGCCATTCCACGCACGCGCCTTGTCTGCGTACAGATGCCAAAATTGCCATACATCGTTGTCACAATACTGGAAGTAATAGAAAATACATCTACCCACTCTGCCCCATATGCCATACAGATACGCCGTATGGTATCTTCTACACGACCAACCTCTGCACCACTGATCAGAAGCTGTTCGCCAATTGTCATTGCATAGTACAGATACTGTTCTGCTTCCTCACACCTCATTCGGCCTTTCCTCCTTTCAGCTCATTCCAAACGATTTTCCTTTAAGCGGAAGTCCCGCAACTTCTGCAAGCCGTCTCACTCCCATCTCTGCTGTTGATACAGCGCTTTCTACATGATTATAATCGGTTGCACTGTAATCAAACAAAATATTTCCCTGTGCTTCAAATTCCTCATCTCTGTCCCAGAAATAAAAGCGCATCGGTTCACATGCAAACGCATTAATCTGATAGCCTACATCGCCCTGTGGAAGTTCTGTCCCGTTCAACTTCATAAACGCTTTCCGAAGTTCCTCTGCATGTCCGGAAAAAGTCTCCGCAAACACATCTGTCACACCAGTCTTGTATGCAGGTGCAAAGGGTCTTGCATTACGAAGATCCGCAAACGGCACCCATTTATCCATAAAAAAAGCCTGTTCTTTTACATAACCAAACAATGTATAAATATTCAGCATCTCCGTCGCATTGGCTTCGGTCTTTCCATCCAGCCGTTCAATTTTGCCGTCTGATTCCCGGACTCCAAAAGGCACGCCAAAATGCACAATTTTCAGATAGCCGTCCTCCTGCTTCAGTTCCGGAAGTTTTTTCATCAGTTCCATTTTATCCATCCGGAGAAATTTTTCTGCCCATTCATCACAGAGTTTTATATAGTTGGATACTTTTTCTTCTTTCATTTTTTTCTCCTTACAGCATTACATCATTATATTTGCTCTGTTATTTTGCATTATACTCCTGTGGTATATTTCTCTGCAAGAAAAAGGACTTTCTACAGGATTTGTCTCATAGAAAGTCTCTTTCACACGTTACGATGATTTTACTTTATTCCAGAGATCACCGTATACCTGATCTGCCTCGGTACCAAGATACTGGAATGTTTCCAGATTATCATATCTGGACAGATCCGGGAAGGCGATTTCACTGTTACGGATAGATTCATCCTCAATCAGCTCTCTTGCGGCCTCATTCGGTGTAGAATAAGTGATATATTCAAAGTTTTTGAGTGCAATGTCCGGTCTGCAGAGGAAATTGATGAATTTTTCCGCATTTTCCTTATGCTCTGCATTCTTCGGGATTACCCAGGAATCGATCCAGATATTGGAACCTTCCTTCGGAATCACATATTCAAGATTTGGATTCTCTTTCTGTGTATAAATTGCTTCACCGGAATAAATAACACCCAGAGCCGCCTCGTTTCCAATCATCTTGTCACGCACCTGATCAATAACATACGCCTGCACCAGCGGTTTCTGCTCAATTAGCAGATTTTTCGCCTCATTCAGCTCATCAAGATCCGTAGAATTCAGTGAATAACCAAGATATTTCAGAGTCGCGCCAAACGCATCACGCACAGAATCCTGCATCAGGATATTATCTTTGTATTTCGGATTCCAGAGGATAGACCAGCTGTCGACTGGTTCATCAACCATTGTCTTATTGTACAGAATACCAACGGTTCCCCAGCAGTATGGCACGGAATATTTATTTTCCGGATCAAACTGTCTGGACTGTTCAAGGTACTGTTTGCCAATATTTTTCAGATTCGGAATATTATCAAAGTTAATCTCGGAAAGCAGATCATTCTCTATCATTCGCTGGATCATATAATCGCTCGGGCAGACCACATCATATGCGATTGCGCCGGAGCTTACCTTCGGATAAAGGATCTCGTTTGTCTCAAATTCCTCATAAACTACATGGATGCCGGTTTCTTCTTCAAACATCGTCAGGACATCCGGATCGATATACTCACCCCAGTTATAAACGATCAGTTCCTCGCCACCCATGACGCCGCCTTCTTTTGCATAGTAGAAACCGCCGCCGATAAATACGATACAGATTACTACCGGGATCACACGCTGAATAAGTACTTTTTTGATTTTGGATGGTCTGCGCACTTTCTTTCGAACCGGAACTTCCTCTTCTTCCTTCGGAGAATAGTTTACCAGAAGCAGAAGGACAAGAACTGTCACGAACATAATCGTAGACAGTGCATAGATTTCCGGCTTGATGCCTTTTCGTACCTCAGTATAAATTTTGGTAGAAAGTGTATCAATACCCGGTCCCTTCGTAAAATGTGTGATAACAAAATCATCCAGTGACATGGTAAATGCCATCATAAATCCAGAAAGAACACCTGGTACAATATCAGGAAAAACGACCTTAAAAAACGCTTTCAACGGAGAAGCACCGAGATCCAGTGCCGCTTCATAAGTATAGCGATTTGTCTGCTTCAGCTTCGGAGCCACACTTAAAATCACGTACGGAATATTAAATGTGATATGTGCAATCAGAATTGTTCCGAATCCAAGTGTCATACGAAACGCAATAAAAAGAAGCATCAGGGAAACCCCCATAACGATCTCTGCATTCATCATCGGAATATTGGTAAGTCCCATATACATAGTCTTCCATTTCTGCTTCATACCCTGAATCGCAATCGCCGCAGCCGTTCCGATAAGTGTGGCAACTGCTGCCGAAATAAATGCAATGATCAGCGTCGTATAGAATGCACTCATGATCTGTTCATTCTGGAACAATTCCTTATACCATTTCATGGTAAAGCCGCCCCACTTAGCCCTCGTCTTTGACTGGTTAAAAGAAAGTACGACAAGCGTAACGATCGGTGCATATAACAAAATAAAAATCAGGGTCAGATATATCTTCTGTAAATATTTTCTGATCAAAATGCTGACCCTCCTTCTTCTTTATCGTATTTTGCAACAAGTGCCATACTTGCAATGATAAATACCATCAGTACAAGAGACAGTCCGCTTCCTACATGCCAGTTACTGTTCTGCTTGAAGGACTGCTCGATCACGTTTCCGATCAGCAGAATCTTGCCGCCCCCCAGAAGGTCGGAAATAACAAATGTTGTCAGCGCCGGTACAAATACCATCGTAATACCGCTGATCACACCCGGAATACTCAATGGAAAAACAACCTTGCAAAATGTCTGTACTGAGTTTGCTCCCAGATCACGTGCTGCATTGATCACGTTTCGGTCAATCTTGATAAGAACATTGTAGATCGGAAGCACCATAAATGGCAGGAAGTTATAAACCATACCGAGAATAATGGCATACGGTGTATTGATGATCTCAAGTGCCGGCAAATGCAAAAATCCAAGTACACTGTTGATGACACCGTTTTTTTCAAGCAGTGTCTGCCATGCCAGTGTACGGAGAAGAAAGTTCATCCACATCGGTAAAATAAAAATCAGAACAATAAAACTTGTCTGATTGACCTGTTTCTGGCTCAGGATCATTGCAAGTGGATACGCAAGAACCAGACAGATCAGTGTACTCAAAAATGCCAGAAGCAGGGACATTCCCAGAGCCTTCAGATTTTCCGGTGTCGTAATCTGGGCAAGATTCGAAAAGGTAAATGTCCCCTCATCACTCGTAAACGCATAATACACAATCACAAGCAATGGAATCACGACAAAGGATACTGACCAGAACAGATAAGGTCCGGCAAGCATACGCTTATTCTTCAATATTTACCGCCTCCTCATCTTCGGATTCCGGTTTTTTCATAATCTGTATGTCAAATGGGTCTACATGGATACTGACTTCCGTTCCTACCGGAAACATATCTGTGCTGTGTACCAGCCACTCGTAATTATTCGCCATGACCTCCATCTCATAATGGACGCCCTTGAAGATCATATGTGTGACAACACCATCAATACTTCCCTGTCCCGGTTTCAAAAGATCAATATCTTCCGGACGGATGACTACATCGACCGGTTTGTTCTGACCGAATCCTTCATCCACGCACAGGAAATTAACGCCAAGTATCTTGACCAGACGATCCTGCACCATAGTCGCGGAGATGATATTACTTTCTCCGATGAAATCTGCAACAAAAGCGTTTTCCGGTTCGTTATAGATTTTTTCCGGGGTACCGATTTGCTGGATGTATCCCTGGTTCATGACCACAATCGTATCAGACATAGTAAGCGCCTCTTCCTGATCATGTGTAACGTACAGAAATGTGATTCCAAGCTCATTTTTAAGCCTGATCAGCTCATACTGCATATCCTGCCGAAGTTTCAGATCAAGTGCTCCAAGCGGCTCATCAAGAAGCAGCACTTTTGGCTCATTTACAATAGCTCTTGCAATCGCAATACGCTGCTGCTGGCCTCCGCTCAAAGAATCCGGCATACGATTTTCGAATCCGTCCAGATTGACAAGCTTCAGCGCATATTTGATCTTGTCATAAATATACTGCTTGCTTTTATTTTTTATCTTTAATCCAAAGGCAATATTATCTGCAATATTCATATGAGTGAATAATGCATATTTCTGAAATACGGTGTTAAGCTGACGTTTATTAGGCGGAAGATTCGTAATGTCCTGTCCATCAAAGATCACACGTCCCTTATCAGGTGTCTCAAATCCGCCTAAAATACGAAGTGTAGTTGTTTTTCCGCATCCACTCGGTCCAAGAAGCGTCAGGAATTCGTTTTCTCTGATGTACAGATTCAACTCATCCAGGACGGTCTGCATTCCATAAGATTTAGAAATGTCGATCAAGTCGATCAGCTTATTGCTCATTGGCTGTTCCTCCCTAAAAATCCCCTCTTTTGTAAAAAACATATGAATGGTAGCTTTACTTTTGTATCACAAAAATCTCCTGATTTCAATATGTTTTATGATATTTAACATAAATTTATCATGGATGAAGCCAGCTACTGTGTATTTTTGCCAGAAGCCTTGCATTATGATATGCCATTTTTAATGTCAGGCATGTCCTTCCAAGATATTTTCTACCGTCTTCTGTCTTTACACAGGCAAGTGCAAGATCAGCGTTTGCAGGATTCTGCAGACACACCGGTACCAGAAACTGAATGCTGTGATTATAATATTGCGGAACAGCCGTACGATAATCTGCTTCCAGCATATGTTTCGTCTGGCGAAGTGCTCCATCAAAAATCTGTACCTTCATCCCACTGTTGCGGATACATTCCGGAAGCCGCATATTGTTTTCTGCCTCTTCAAAGATATGCTCGTACTGTGGAAGAATATCCAATGTTGTATCAAAGACAAGTTCCGCGGGATCTTTGACATATTCCGCCCGCTTCGGAAGACTGACAATTCCTGATTTCAGTAAATAATACTCCGTATAAAATCCCTCCAGATACCATCTCTGCCTGTCCGGAACCAGATTGGGAATAAAATACGCATACACCGGCTGATAATATCTGTTAAACAAACCGGTGTTAAAAATCGCATATTCTCTCGTTTCCAGTATTTTTCCTTCTTCATAAACTCTCTGGAAGGTGTGCTCCAGATATCCTTTCAGTATACCGTTGTCATCTGAACCGTCAAAACTCCATTTCTCAGGAACAATCCGTGAGAGATTCTGTATCTGCCGGTTATAGTTCCCGCAGTACGTATACTCAAACAAATTCAACTTATCTACCTCCTGCACTCTAACCTTAATTACTTATATTAATATTGTATTTGGGAAATCATCCGACAGAACCGCCGGTAAAGAATATATATAAAAATAGCACAGGCTCATCAAAAATGCAATTTCGAGTTTTGACGAATCCTGTCTTCCATTGCGCTCACCGGCATGTTATAATAAAAAACTGAAATAAGCACTTTCCGACAGGAATGCGGAGCTTACAGGCGAGTTGCTTATATATTTTATTTTTCATCAAGGAGGCAACTATCTAATGACAAAAGAAGAATTTCGAAAACTGGCTGAACAGACGCTTATTCTGGACGGGGCAACCGGATCCAATCTGATGGCGAGCGGTATGCCGCGAGGTATCTGCACAGAGACATGGGTCATTGATCATAAAGACATCATTCAGAATCTGCAGCGTGCTTATATAAAGGCCGGCAGTCAGGTGATTTATGCTCCGACATTTGGCGGAAATCGTCTTAACCTGGAAAAACATGGTCTCGCTGACCGTATTGAAGAAATCAACCGTACACTTGTAGGTTATTCTAAGGAACTTGCCGGAAACGGTGTCTATGTAGCTGGAGATATTACAACCTCCGGTTCCTTTATCACAGCAGATGGTGATTATACCTACGCAGAAGCTTTTGATATGTATCAGGAGCAGATTCGTATTCTGGCTGATGCAGGCATCGACCTGATTGCAGCAGAAACCATGATTAACATCGAAGAAACTCTTGCAGCCGTGGACGCTGCTGCTTCTGTCTGCGATCTTCCGATCATGTGCACCATGACTGTTGAAGCGGACGGAAGTATCTTCAGTGGCGGAAATGCAATTGAAGCTGCCATTTCTCTGGAAGCCGCCGGTGCAGACGCTGTCGGTATCAACTGCTCCGTCGGACCGGATCAGCTTGTATCTGTTGTTCGAAACATTCGAGATAATGTATCAATTCCTGTGATTGCCAAGCCAAACGCAGGTATGCCGGTAATTGACGACAGTGGCAATGCAGTCTACAGCATGCATGCAGAAGACTTCGCAAGACATATGAAAGTCCTGATTGAAAGCGGCGCCTCCGTAGTCGGTGGATGCTGCGGTACTACTCCTGCATTCATCAAGGCACTGCACGATGTAATAAGATAAGCAGCACATTTAAAGGACGTTGCTTCATGGGTGTACGATTACCCCTGAAACAACGCCCTTTTTATTGTATATTATTTTACTTTTATTGCTTTCTCCGGGCACATTTCCTGGCAACAGAAGCACCGGATGCATTTTTTGTAATCATAAACCGGAGGATTTTCCCTGCCTTTTCGGAAATCCACTGCTTTGTCCGGTACAGGACAGCTCTTTACGCAAATTCCGCAACGAATGCATCGCTCCGGCTCAATGTACGGTTTCTTCTGGAAAATATTCAGCGCTTTTGCAAGCCGCTCCCACATACCCGAACGCGCCACACGCCGATCTACATCAAAGTACGGATTTCCATACTGGGCAACAGCATCTTCCATACTGATCATTCCGGCAGGAGTCATGATCTCTATCTCTTCTTTTTTCCAGGTACCAAGTCCCATCTTTTCGCCATGATAATTGGTCGGTACCATTTCCGGCTTAAGATGTATCAGGTTACAAAACACACTGTCCAGTGCCACAGGGTCCTGCGACATCAACATCACATTCATTGGTGCCGGATCTCCGGAACCTGGTCCGTTCCCTTCCATCGCAACAATTCCGTCCATAATATAGAGCCGCGGTTTTACATATTGATTCAGATCAACCAGCATTCGCGCAAAACTGTCTGCACTCGGATAAAGGGTATGTCCCTTCGCCTTATGGAATCCATAGATAAAGCCATAACTGTTTTTTACTGCGCCGGTAATTCTCTCCAACGCATGCGTCTTCATCTTGCAAAGAGAAATCACACAGTCTTTTTCCAGAAGTTCTTTCGGCAGAATAAATTCTTTTGCCTGAATCCCCTCCGGATATTCTACACGTATTCCCTTCGAATAATCAATTGCCGGAATCCCATACTTTTCCAGATACCTGTCGATTCCGGTACCATGAATCACTCTGGTTGTCGTACCATTACCACAGGAATCAGCAAGTGAAAGATCCTGATATCCCTTTTCTCTCATCAATCTGGCAAACATACCGACTACAGACGGATGCGTGATGACTGCTTTGTCAACTTCTGCTTTTTTGAGCAGATTGGGTTTCAGCAGAATAGACTCTTCTTTCTTTACAATCTTCTCGATTCCACCCAGAAGCTCCAGGCCGATTTCAAGATTCTCATAAACAATTTCTTCCCTGTATGAACTACAGGGAAGAAGAATTACTTTACTTTTTTTATTCATTATTATCCTCATTTACTTTCGGTGCAGATACTCCACTAAGATCTGTTTCCCGAATTGCTTTACGGACAGGAAGTACGCACGCTGGTACAACTGAAAGAAAATCAACTCCCATTTCAAGGAATTTACCGGTAAGAGCTGTATCCGCAGCAAGCTCCCCACAAATTCCAACGCGCTTTCCTTCTTTATGCGCTGATTCCACCACCATTCGCACCATACGAAGGACGGCCGGATGATGGTCATTGTACTTGTCCTTCAAGAGCGGATTCTGACGATCCATCGCCAGCGTATACTGTGTAAGATCATTCGTTCCGATGCTCAGAAAATCTACTCTGATTGCAAGTTCACGGCTGATCATAACTGCTGCCGGTGTCTCGATCATGATTCCTGTCATGATATCCTTAAATGGAATATCTTTCTCGCGCAGGCCTTCCTTCACTTCCCCGATAATCTTCTCAATCTCATCCATTTCTTCTTCGGAATCGATCATTGGAAACATCATCGCGAGATTGCCGTAAGCACTGGCACGATAGATTGCGCGAAGCTGTGCCTTAAACATTCTTCTTCGATCCAGACAAAGACGGATTCCGCGGTTACCCATGATCGGATTGGTCTCCTGCGGAATGTCCAGATAAGGTGCCTGCTTATCTGCGCCAAGATCTGCAGTACGAATCACAGCCAGTCGTTCTCCCATCGTCTCAGCCACTTTCTTATACGCACGGAACAACTCGTTTTCTCTCGGATAATTCTCACGACCGAGGTACTGGAATTCACTTCGAAGAAGTCCGATACCCTTCGCACCGTAATAAAGCACGCTGCTCAGGTCACTCATGTTCCCGATATTTGCATAAAGTCCAATCTTTCTTCCATCTTTTGTCTCATCCTTCTGGGCTTTTAATTCGAGAAGAGCCTCACGCTCCCTGTGGTCTGCCTCGAGGCGAATTTCATATTCCCGTCGGATCTCCGCATCCGGATTCAGATAAAATGTGCCGGTATATCCGTCTACGATTGCAGTCATTCCATCCCATTCATCATCAGCGGCAATGTCAACCAGCGTCGGGATTTCCATTGTCTTCGCCATGATCGATGCATGCGAAACGGTAGAACCATGGTGCATGACCACTGCGAGAAGTTTATCTTTATCCATCTCCATGATTTCCGTCGGAGACAGCGCCTCCGCCACAAGGATCACCGGCTCATCTCCGAGGTTGATGCGAATTGCCGCGCCACCAAGGATCTGAATCAGGCGATTGGAAATCTCCTGCATATCGTTGATTCGTCTACGAATGACCGGTTCTTCCAGATTACGGAAGGTCTCAACAAGCTCATCTCTGTTGATCATAACTGCATAAGCAGCATTCACCTTTTCATGGGCAATGCTGCTTTCGATTGCATTCTGATAACTTTCTGATTCCAGAAGTTTGATCTGTCTTAAGAAAACACGTGCCTCCTGCTCATTGAGGAGCCGGCTGGCTTCATACAGTTCGTGTAATTTATGAACTGCCTGAAGCCTTGCTTCCTGAAAATCGCTGATTTCTTTTTTAATGTTGCTGACCAGACACTGACGTATCTGGTACTCCCCTCTGCTGTAATACAGTACTTTGCCGATGGCTATTCCTGAAAAGGTAGCTATACCTTTATAGATTTCCATCCTGCTTCCCCCTTGTTCTTATCAGTCGCAGGCTGCCTTAAATTCTGTCCAGTTCTTATTGTAAGCTTCTTCTGCTTCTGCGCTGATATTTTCTACTGCGGAACCTTCTGTTACAGAATCCGGTACAACGAGATTCTGGTTTTCCAGAAGTGAATCTGCTGCTTTATTTGTACAGTAGTATCCAATGTAATCAAAGCATTTTGCTGCATTTTCCGGCTGAAGGATGTAATCCATAAACTGATATGCTTCATCCTTATCCGGTGCTTCACTCGGAATGAACATACCCATTACACCAAATCCAAGACCCTCTTCCGGATATACGACCTTAAGGTCCGGGTTTTCCTGAAGAGCTGCAGTTACCTGTGATGTATAAAGGAATGCCACACTTGCTTCTCCGTTAAGGAGAGAATCCTGTGTATTGTCATCCTGGATCAGACGAACATTCGGAGCAAGCTCGAGAAGTTTTTCGCCTGTTTTTGCAATATCATCCAGGTTCTGATCGTTGAAATCCTGACCAAGCGCCAGGTTTGTAATACCATTGATAACACGATAGTTTGCTGTCAGTGCAATGCTGTCCTCAAGAGATTCATCCCAGAGATCTCCATAACCTTTGATGTCAATGTCTACCATATCCGGATCATAAACGATCAGCGGAATTCCTGCACCGTACGGAGCGGTATATTCATCATTCGGATCATAGAACTGGCCCTGATACAATGGATTGATGTTGTCCCATCCGGATAATTTGGAAGTATCAAGTTTTTCTACAAGTCCTTCCTGGATTGCTGTTTCGATAATATAGTCATCTGCAACAACGACGTCATAATCTCCGCCTTTTGCCATGGAAAGCTTCTCCAGCATGTTTTCATCTGTATCAAAGTTGGAATATACCACTTTTATTCCAGTTTCTTCTTCGAAGCCATCCAGTACTTCCTGCGGAAACATGTTTTCCCATGTGTAAAGTACCAGTTCCTTGGAATCTGCGCTTACAGATACGCTGAATGCAGGAACTACCATTGCTGCACATAATGCACATACTAACAATTTTTTCATATTCGTCTCTCCTCTTCTAGTCTTTCTTGTCTCTAGATAACCTCTTTACAAAGTCCAGACATGTTCAGTATAACTTACTTTGCCCTTATTGAAAAGAGTTTATTAGCTGTTTTTGTTGTTTCCCTTTGTCACCTTGCCTATCATTGTATAAACGAATAAAATCAGAACCGTAAAGACAAGCATGATTGTACATAGGGCATTTACCTCCGGTGTAACTCCTGTCTTGATCTGCGTATACACTTTAATCGGCAGAGTTGCCAGACGTGGTCCGTTAATAAAAATGCTGATTACGACATCATCCATGGACATGGCAAATGCCAGAAGTGATCCGGACATAACTGCCGGCATAATAAGCGGAAGAATGATGTCCCAGAAAGCCCGAAACGGCCCGGCTCCAAGATCTCTGGCCGCCTCTTCAAGCGAAGGATCCATACCCGCAAGTCTTGCCTTGACCTCCATCAGAATATACGGCACACAGAATACCGTATGGCCGATCAACAGTGTCAGCATACCAAACGGCAGATTCATCATATAGAAAAATGCCATCAGTACCATACCGAGAATGATTTCCGGAATCATGAGCGGAAGAATGGAAATATATTCCAAAATGCCTTTTGTTTTCCAGTGGATTCTGGAAAGGCCGACCGCACCCAGAGTTCCGATCACTGCGGAGACAAAGCAGCTTATCACACCAAGGAATAAACTGTTGCCCAGTGCTTCCAGCATCGCATCATCATGAATCAGTTCCTGATACCATTTCAGTGAAAATCCGGTAAATCTTACAGGGAGTTTTGATTCATTAAATGAAAATACAATGACGACCGCGATCGGCAGATACATCAGTACAAAAATCAGACCCAGATAAAATCCGGAGAGTTTTGAATTTTTCTTTTTCATCCCACACCCTCCAATTCTTTTGCATTTGTTATTTTACGATACAACATGATCATAAGCGTTGTCAGAACCATCAGAACAACTGCCAGTGCTGCTGCAAACGGCCAGTTATTTCCTTTTGTCATCTGCTCCTGAATCAGACTTCCGACAAGGACGATTTTGTTGCCGCCGAGGATATCTGCAATAAAAAACAGTCCCATGGACGGAATAAATGTCAGGATCACCCCGGATAAAAGCCCCGGAAGTGTCAGTTTGAAAGACACCGTCCAAAAAGCCTTCATCGGACTTGCGCCGAGATCTCTTGCTGCTTCTACAAGTGACCAGTCCAGTTTCTCTGCACTCGAATATACAGAAAGGATCATAAACGGCAAAAGTACATAAGTCATACCGATTACGATTGCGGGATAACTGTACAAGATCCTCAGAGGCTTTTCAATCAGTCCCAGACTTTTTAATACGTGATTTAAAAGTCCTTTTGTCTGCAGGATTATCATCCAACCATAAAGACGTATCAGTGAATTTACCCAGAACGGCAGCATCAGAAAGATCATCGCACGTTTTTTCCATTTATCAGACAGCTTTGCCATAAAATATCCAAACGGATAACCGAGCAGACAAATGATGAGTGTACTGGTTACCGCCAGCTGAAAGGATCCTGTAAATGTCTTCATATATACCGGATCAAGGATTTTACGATAATTATCAAGGGTAAAAATCCATTCTACACCATGTCCTGCCTTTGGCTGCGCAAAACTTAAGGCAACCATATAAAGCAGAGGACCCGCAACAAAGATCAGTGTAAAAATATACAGTGGCAGGATCATCCAGACAGAGCCGGATTTCTGTTTTTTCATACTTCTGCCCCTCTTTCTGCTTCGTCCGGAAGATCAACCAGAACCGCATTTTCTGCTGCAAAGGAACAGGTTACTTTCTGTCCCGGCTCCACACCTGCATCAATGCCATGTCTGTTTGCAACAACTTCTGTTCCGTCTGCAAGTTTCAGTACGACACGAAGAAGACCACCTGCAAAACTTTTTTCAATAACTTCTGCCGGAAGGCCCTCTCCGCAGTTTTCATCAAAGATCAGATTTTCGCTTCGGACAGCCAGAGTAACTGGCTTACCCACCTTAAGTTCTCTGCCTTCAGATACAACAAGAACGCTGCCTCCGGCAATGGCAATCTTAAGATCTGTACCTTCTCTTCCTTCCACTGTACCTTTCAGGATATTGGCATTTCCAACGAATGTCGCTACATAGCTCGTTTTGGGATGATTATAAATCTCATCCGGTGTTCCAATCTGCTCGAAAGTACCCTGATTCATAACAGCAATGCGGTCAGACATATTGATGGCCTCTTCCTGATCATGCGTGATATAGATAAAAGTAATACCAAGTTTTTTCTGTAATTTCTTCAGTTCAAGCTGCATGGCACGGCGAAGCTGGAGGTCCAGAGCGCCAAGAGGTTCATCAAGAAGAAGGACCTTCGGATTATTGACCAGTGCTCTTGCGATTGCCACACGCTGTCTCTGTCCTCCGGATAGCTCGGACGGCTTTCTTTTCTCGAATCCCGGAAGCTGCACGAGATCCAACATCTCCGATACACGTTTCTTAATCTCCGCTTTCGGTGTTTTTTTCAGTTTCAGTCCATATCCGATATTGTCTGCAACTGTCATATGCGGAAAGAGTGCATAATTCTGAAATACTGTATTGACATCACGCGCCTCCGGTGCCAGGCCGGTCACATCTCTGCCATCAAGAAATACTCTCCCGGAATCCGGTGTTTCAAGTCCTGCTATAATACGCAGTGTTGTCGTCTTTCCGCAGCCGGAAGATCCAAGGAGCGTGATAAACTCTCCTTTATCAATCGAAAGACTGATCTCCTTCAATACGGTCTCTTCTTTTGAAAACGACTTTTTTATCTCTTTTAATTCCAAACATTTTTCTATCATTTTTCTTCTGTCTGTCCTCCTGCTGTTCTTTTTATTATATTAGTCAGCCTTTTTCTCTGTGATTTTCTTTACATATTGTATGTAGCTGTCTTTATCAAAAAACGGTGTGTAGCTGTTTTTGATTTCTTTTGCCTTTTCTCCGCCATTTCGAAGGAGCTTATATGCAGTCAGTGCCAGAAGCTTCGCCGGCAAAATATAAGCTTTTTCCGGATCAGTGATCTTAAAGTCAGCCCCGTGCAGTTTACCTTCAAATCCTTTAAAAGTAAAATTAACGATCGGAAGAAGGTGACTCAGATCCCCTACATCGGTACAGGCATTATTGAAATCGCCTTTTTGTACTGTGCGATAATCGAGTCCCAGATCATTTGCCGCCTCAATTAGTGCTTCATCTGCCTCACGAGGAAGAATCGGCATATAGCCTTGAAGGACTTCTCTTTCTATTTTCCCACCAAAAGCATAGGCTGAACCGGTATACGCACGGTTTACCATCTCCATAACCTGCTCGATCCGCTCCAATGATGCCGCACGTACCTTCGTCTCAATGACTGCCTCATCCGGCACACTGTTGATCACATCGCCAGCCTTACGGATCACATTGTGAAGTCTCACATGATCTTCCTCCCGGAAGGTCTCTCTCATCAGCCCCATCATCTGGATTGCACTGGTCGTGATGCTTAAGGCATTTACTCCATTCCACGGATCAATCGCCCCATGTGCTGCCTTTCCCCGTACTGTCACTTGCTCTGCCGTATAGCCGTTGCATGGAGGATTTCCAAGGTAAAAATCTTCTTTTACCGGAACCATATGCACATGTGTCGTAAGTGCCATATCTGTATCATCAAATACTCCTGTTCGGATCATCTCACTCTTACCACAACAAAATTCGATTCCTTTTTCTTTCAGGCGGGTACGCTTATCTGCATCAATATATTCTTCTGCCGGAACCGCAAGAAAATTCACATTGCCATCCAGCTCGTCCTGTATTTCCGGATCAGCCATTGCAATCGCGCAACCGATCATCGCTGCCATCTGTGCATGGTGTCCGCAGGCATGAGCAACTCCCGTCCGTCTGTCAGCCATCGGATGAGAATGGCATCCGATCGCATCCAGCTCGCCTATCACAGTCAGAGTCGGACCGCCTTTTCGTTTCATCTCGCCTTTTACTCCGGTAATGGCAAGATGCTCCTTCACTTCGTAACCGAGTGATTTCAGAAACTCTGCTGTCTTTCCGGCTGTCCGTACTTCTTCAAAACCCGGCTCCGGATGTGCAGCGATATCCTCTGCAAATGCAATGATCTGCGCTCTGTGCGCATCGATCCGTTCAAGAATACGTTTCCCGGCTTCATCTATCATGAATATCATCTCCCTTTGCGGGTGATTTTGTCCATCCGCAATGCTTTTACGAGTTAATACGTTATATAAATAGTATGTTCATATTCTCCTATCATAACATAATTTTCACTCATTGCAAGCACTGAAAAGGAAAAGATGATGACCAATCTGTTTTCTGATACTTCTTCGGGGAATATTTGAGAAATTATTGACTTGATTATAAATCCGAACTGAAATGAATCGAAATAATCAAATTTCATCGCTTTCGATGCCTAAAAATCGAAATGGATGCATTATTTGAAATTCATGCTTAGAAAAACATAAATGAGCACTTTCTAATGACAAAAGGCTCCGTGAAATCATCACGAAGCCTTTAAGCTGGAAATGAGACTCGAACTCACGACCCCTTCATTACGAGTGAAGTGCTCTACCGACTGAGCTATTCCAGCCTGTGTTCAAGACACAATCCATATTATACCTTATTTTCTGAAAAAATCAAGATATTTTTTTCTCTGCAACTTTTTTTGCCAGTGTTTTCTTTACAACCGGTGTTTTCTTCGCAGCAACCTTCTTTGCAGCTACTTTCTTTGTGCTGTCTTTCTTCACGGCTGCTTTTCGGGTTGTCTTCTTTGCTGTTTCCGGCTTCTTCGCAGCTACTGCAAGCTTCTCTGGTTTTTTTCCCGGTGTGCAGGAAAATACAGCTACACCAAGTGCCGGGATCTTAAAGGTAACGGAATACTCTCTTTCATCGCATTCTGCCTGCTTGCAGGTCTTTGCACGCAGATTAACGATTCCCTGTCCGCCATATTCTTTGCGGTCACTGTTGAAGATTTCTTTATATTTTCCATAGAAAGGAACTCCCACCTGATAATTTTCATATGGAACTGCCGCAAAGTTGCAGACTGCCAGAAGTGTTTCATCCGGGTTTTCCGTCTTACGAAGGAATGTCAGGACATTTTCTTCATATTTCATAAGCTGGATCCATTCAAATCCTTCATAATCATCATCCATCTGATACATTGCCGGCTGTGAAACGTACAGTCCATTCAGATCATGAATAAATTTCTTAAGTTCTTCCGGTGCCTCTTTATCCGGTGCCATCATCTTGCATCCCGGATGAAGCATCATATAAGAATATGCCGCACGGATCTGACTCATCTTTTGCGCATCATCCCCCGGAAGTTTCTCCATGAAGCTTTCCTGATCACCGGTCTGGCGGCTTCCAAGCGGAAGCACAAAGTGCTCACAGTACGTGTACAGCATAGATAATGTCAGCTGGTCATGGACATACTGGCGCTCGATCGGATCTTTGGACAGATAATTCAGGAAATCTCCGGCCCAGTTGTTGTTCCATTTATAAAAAAATCCAATATTATCATCCTCCACGCTTCCTGTCAGTTCCGACCAGAGACCGTCCTCCTGCGCGATAGTCATCGTTCCCGGCAGTTTTTTCTGCAGTATGGAATTCAGATGTTTCAGAAATTCTACTGCTTCGAGATTTTCATTTGTTCCGTAGATATTCGGTCTCCACTGTCCGTATTCTCTGCCGAAATCAAGATATAGCATAGAATCCACGTCATCCAGTCTCAGACCATCTGCATGATAAAATTCCAGCCAGTAAAATGCATTTGCAAGAAGGAAATCCTTCACCATCGGGCTTTCAAAATCGAATAACAGTGTTCCCCACATCGGATGAATTGCCATGGACGGATCCGGATTTTCATACAGAGGTGTACCATCAAACAGTTCCAGTCCACCCTCCTGACGTGGAAAATGAGACGGTGTCCAGTCCAGGATCACTCCGATATTCTCTTTGTGAAGTGCATTAACCAGCTGTTGGAAATCTTCCGGCATTCCGAATCGGCGATCCGGTGCATAGTAAGCAAAAGTGCTGTACTCTCCGGCATCCTCATCCAGATATTCCATCACCGGATGAAGTTCCACATGGGTATATTTCAATTCTTTTACATAATCGACCAGTTCCTGCGCATTTTTCCAGACAGTCAGGCTTGTCTCATAAACAGATACCGGCTGATGACGGTCTTTATATTTCTCACGTGCATCCATCCACGCAGCATCATCCCACGCATAATTACGCAGGTCTTTGACAACAGATGCAGATGCCGGTGGGAGTTCCGTACATGCAGCATACGGATCAGATTTCAGTTGGATCGCACCACCCTTCAGTTTCATTTCGTATTTGTAAACTGCACCATCCCCAACTCCCGGAATAAACAGCTCATAGATTCCTGACATCGGCATGCGGTGCATCATATGGCATCTGCCATCCCAGTTATTAAAGTCTCCGACGACACTGACACGAAGTGCATTCGGCGCCCATACAGCAAAGCTTGTGCCTGCTATCCCGTCTATCTCAGTCGGATGTGCGCCCAGTTTTTCGTATGCATGATAGTACACACCGGCGCAGAAAGCCTTTTCCTCATCCTCCGTAATCTGTACAGGAAATGCATATGGATCATTCACCGTACAGACTTCTTTACCTTTCGTAATGCGGTACTGATAAGACGGCACCTTACGCATCGGAAGCATTGCTGCAAAATACCCTGCTTCATCCTGCTGTTCCATTTTATAAGTTTTTTTGTCTACAAGTACTTCCACACTGTCTGCATTCGGAAAGAATCCCTGTACCAATACTCCATCGGCTGTTATTCTCGGTGCCATCAGATCCCGCGGTGTTGCTTCCTCTCCGTAAACGACTGCTTCAATCTCCGGCCAATCCATATATTTATATACTTTACTGTCCATAAATCCCCCTCCTGTCTCTATTTCATCAGGATCTTTCTCCTGAATTGTAGTCCTTTGTTTCAGTTTAACATTTTTTTCATTAAAAATAAAGAAAAGAACGAAATTAGTTTGACAAAACGACCTCTCTACGATAAATTGATGATAGCATCTTTCTTTCAAAAAAGAAAACACTACAGTTACTTAAGGAGGTTTCTATCCTATGGAAAAAAAACAGTTTGATGTGACAGCTCTCGGTGAGCTGCTGATTGACTTTACAGAAAACGGAAACAGTACGCAGGGAAATCCCCTGATGGAAGCAAACCCGGGCGGTGCACCGTGCAACGTACTTGCCATGCTGGAGCGTCTTGGTAAAAAAACAGCTTTCATCGGCAAAGTCGGTAAAGATATGTTTGGTAATCAGTTAAAATCGGCGGTTGAGGAAGTCGGTATCGATACGCGTAATCTGATTCTTGACGAAAACTACCACACAACGCTCGCTTTCGTTCATACATATCCGGACGGTGACCGCGACTTTTCTTTCTACCGTGATCCGGGTGCCGATATGATGCTTACAAAAGAGGAAGTACAGAGAGATCTGATCGAGTCTTCCCGTATTTTCCATTTCGGTACACTTTCTTCTACACATGAGGGTGTTCGCGAGGCTACGCGTCATGCAATCGAGCTTGCAAAAGACGCCGGATGTATCATCACATTTGACCCAAACCTGCGTCCGCCACTCTGGAAATCTCTGGATGATGCAAAAGCAGAGATTGAATATGGCATGTCCAAATGCGACGTCTTAAAAATTTCCGATAACGAAGTGGAATTTATGTGCGGAACCACAGACTATGATAAGGGTGCTGCTATGATTCAGGAGAAATACCACATTCCGCTTATTCTCGTCACCATGGGAAAAGACGGAAGTCGCGCTTATTACAAAAACATGCGCGTAGAAGTTGCTCCGTTTCTTCAGGAAAACACGATTGAAACGACCGGTGCAGGCGATACCTTCTGCGCAAGCACTTTAAATTATGTACTTGACCACGGCCTTGATAATCTGACCGAAGAAAACTTAAAAGAGCTGCTTACTTTCGCAAACGCTGCCGCTTCTCTGATCACCACACGCAAAGGTGCTCTGAGAGTCATGCCGACACGCGAAGAAGTCGAAAGCTTTATTGCAAGCCGTCAATGATATTTACATTTCCAGACAAAAAGCCCGGACGATTCTGAATGAATCTTCCGGGCTTTTTATATCTGCGGGTTAATCCGCTTTATTATTTGATTACACGTACTTTGGATACACCTTCGATTGCTCTCAGTTCATCCAGTGCCTCTTTAGATGCTGCGCTTTCCAGATCAATAATGGTATATGCATAGCTTCCGCGGCTCTTGTTGGTCATATCAGCAATGTTCAGGCCTTCGCTTCCGAGAATCTTTGTGAACTGGCTGATCATATTCGGGATATTCTTGTGAGCGATGGTGACACGTCCGACTGCCACACAGGTTCCCATATCGCAGTTCGGGAAGTTTACAGAGTTTTTAATATTTCCGTTTTCAAGGAAATCTCTTACTTCTTTAACTGCCATTACTGCACAGTTTTCTTCAGATTCCTCTGTAGATGCACCAAGATGTGGTGTTACAAGGATTCCCGGCCTTCCTGCAACCAGCGGGTTTGCAAAGTCTGTTACATATTTCTTAACCTTTCCGCTGTCAAGTGCTTCGATCAGTGCTTCTTCATCTACAAGAAGATCTCTCGCAAAGTTCAAAAGTACAACACCGTCTTTCATCTTTGTGAAAGCCTCTTTGTCTATCATCTTGCGAGTATTATCAGTAAGTGGTACATGGATGGTGATGTAATCGCACTGGCTGTAGATCTCATCCAGAGATTTGCTGTGTTTGATAGTTCTGGAAAGGTTCCATGCCGCATCAATGGAGATGAACGGATCGTATCCGTAAACTTCCATTCCGAGATGTGTTGCAGAGTTTGCAACCATAGCTCCGATTGCACCGAGACCAATGATACCAAGCTTTTTACCGCTGATCTCACATCCTGCAAACTGTTTTTTCTGTTTTTCTGCCAGTTTATCGATGTGTTCTTTGTCTTCTTCATGTGCTACCCATTCAATACCACCGACAATATCACGGGAAGCAAGAAGCATACCTGCAAGGACAAGCTCTTTGACACCATTTGCATTTGCTCCCGGTGTATTAAATACAACAATACCTTTTTCTGCACACGCGTCAACCGGAATGTTGTTGACACCTGCACCTGCACGTGCGATAACTTTGACATTCTCCGGGAGTTCCATGTCATGCATTTTTGCACTTCTTACCAGAACTGCATCGGCATTGTTCATGTCTTCTGTCTGTTTGTATTCTTCACCAAACAGGCCGAGACCTGTCTGGGAAATTGGATTGAGGCATTTATACTGGAACATTATGCATTTTCCTCCTCGAATTTTTTCATGAATGCAACGAGAGCTTCTACGCCTTCTTTTGGCATTGCATTGTAGATACTTGCACGCATACCGCCTACTGTTCTGTGTCCTTTGAGGTTTACAAGACCTGCTGCTTTTGCTTCTTTTACAAATTTAGCATCCATGTCTTTGTCACCTGTAACAAAAGGAACATTCATCAGAGAACGTGAAGCCGGTTCTACTGTACCTTTGAAGAGTTTGCTCTGATCCAGATAATCATAGAGGATCTTTGCTTTTTCGATATTTCTCTTCTGCATTTCTTCCAGGCCACCCATAGCTTTCAGCCATTTGAAAACTTTTCCGCACACATAGATGCAGTAAGCATTCGGGGTATTGTAAAGAGAACCTGCATCTGCATGTGTTTTGTATGTAAGCATAGTTGGTGTTCCCGGAAGAACATCCTCAGTGATGAGGTCTTCACGGATGATTGCGATAACCATACCTGCAGGTCCGATATTTTTCTGAACACCGCCGTAGATGATGCCGTATTTACTTACATCTACAGGCTCAGATAAGAAACAGGAGGAAACATCTGCAACAAGGGTTTTGCCTTTTGTATTCGGAAGTGTTTTAAACTTTGTTCCGTAAATTGTATTATTTTCGCAAATATATACATAATCTGCATCCGGGCTAACCGGAAGATCACTGCAATCCGGAATGTAGGAGAACGTTTTGTCCTCGGAAGATGCGATCTTGTTTACTTTTCCGTATTTCTGTGCTTCCTGATATGCTTTCTTTGCCCACTGTCCGGTAACAATATAATCCGCAACTCCGTTTTTCATCAGGTTCATCGGGATCATGGCAAACTGCTGTGAAGCGCCGCCCTGAAGGAATAATACCTTATAGTTATCCGGGATGTTCATCAGATCTCTTAAGTCCTGCTCTGCATCATCAATGATTTTCTGGAACTCAGGGCTTCTGTGACTCATTTCCATAACGGACATGCCGCTTCCCTGGTAATCCATCATTTCTGCTGCAACTTCTTTCAGCACAGGTTCCGGCAGTACGGCCGGTCCTGCAGAAAAATTATACACTCTGCTCATTGTTCTTCATATCCTCCTCGTCAAATACTTCATTAAGACTTGCACCTGCCGGCACCATCGGGAACACGCTGAGATCCTGATCGATCCAGCAGTCCAGTACCACAGGTCCTTCCGTAGCCAGCGCCTCGCGGATCGCCGGTTCTACTTCTTCCATCTTCGTAACACGGATTGCCTTCGCACCCATGCCCTCAGATATTTTCACAAAATCCACTGCGTCATCAAGAACGGTATGTGAATATCTGTGGTCATAGAATAAGGTCTGCCACTGACGAACCATACCAAGTACATGATTATTCATAACAATCTGCAACAGTTGTTTATGGCATCGTACAGCGGTTGCGATCTCATTCATATTCATTCGAAAACAGCCGTCTCCTGCAATGTTGACCACTGTTTTGTCCGGTCTGCCCATCTTTGCACCGATTGCAGCTCCAAGTCCGTAACCCATCGTTCCGAGACCACCGGAAGTCAGGAATGTACGCGGTTCTTTGTATTTGAAGTACTGCGCAGCCCACATCTGATGCTGACCGACATCTGTTGAAATAATTGCATCGCCATTGGTGATTTCATAAAGCTTCTCTATAATGTATGGTCCGGTAAGCTGTGAATGATCATAAGTCAGTGGATACTTTGCTTTCATCTCCTGAATATGTTCGATCCACTCCGGATGCTCTTCTTCCGGAATCATTTCCAGAAGTCTGCGAAGAACTTCTCTTACATCCCCGATCACAGACGCATCTACCACAACATTCTTATTGATTTCTGCCGCGTCGACATCAATCTGAAGGATTTTTGCCTGTTTTGCAAAAGTCTTCGCATTACCTGTTACACGGTCACTGAAACGTGCACCGAGTACGATCAGAAGGTCGCACTGTGTCACACCAAGGTCGGAAGTCTTTGTTCCATGCATACCGAGCATACCGGTGTACAGAGGATCTTCTCCTGAAAACGCTCCCTTACCCATCAGACTGTCACAAACCGGTGCCTGAATCTTGTGCGCCAGTTCACTGATTTCTTTGGATGCTCCGGAAATAACAGAACCACCTCCGACAAAGATATACGGTTTCTGTGCTTCCTCAATCATCTGTGCGGCAGTCTCCAGATCTTCCTTACGGATTGTCTCGGTCTCACGGTTGATCGTAGCCGGACGGCGAACGGAATATTCATAAATGGCTGCTGTCACATCTTTCGTTACATCTACCAGTACCGGGCCCGGGCGTCCGCTCTTTGCAATATAAAATGCCTTGCGAAGTGTATCTGCCAGCATGGAAATGTCTTTTACGATAAAGCTGTGTTTTGTGATCGGCATTACGATACCGGCAATATCAACCTCCTGGAAGGAATCTCTTCCAAGGAGTGGTTTTCCTACGTTCGCGGTGATTGCCACCACCGGAACAGAATCCATGTATGCGGTCGCAATACCTGTAACCAGATTTGTGGCCCCAGGGCCGGAGGTTGCCAGACATACTCCGACTTTTCCTGTAGCACGGGCATAACCATCTGCGGCATGAGAAGCACCCTGTTCATGAGATGTCAGAACATGATGGATCTCATTACTGTGTTTATAGAGAGCATCATAGACATTGAGGATCGCACCTCCCGGATAGCCAAAAACAGTATCTACTTTCTGTTCTTTCAGGCATTCAATGATAATCTCTGCACCTGTAAGCTGCATTGTATTTCCTCCTGTATGAATCTTTACTTTATATTATTTTGCTTTTGGAACTTCAAGGATTGCTCCTCTGTTTCCTGAGGTAACCATTGCAGCATATCTTGCAAGATATCCGGTTGTAACTCGTGGCTCACGTGGCTGCCACTTTGCTTTTCTTGCTGCCATTTCTTCATCAGAAACTTTAACTTCCAGTTTCAGTTCCGGAATATTGATGCTGATAATGTCGCCTTCTTCGATCAAAGCGATCGGACCGCCTACAGCTGCTTCCGGTGAAACGTGTCCGATTGAAGCACCACGGGATGCACCGCTGAAACGTCCGTCTGTAATAAGAGCTACAGAAGAACCAAGTCCCATTCCTGCGATTGCGGAAGTCGGGTTCAGCATCTCTCTCATTCCAGGTCCGCCTTTCGGTCCTTCATAACGGATAACAACAACGTCTCCGGCTACGATCTTGCCGCCTTTGATTGCTGCGATCGCATCTTCTTCACAGTCGAAAACTCTTGCCGGACCTTCATGTACCATCATCTCTTCTACAACTGCAGAACGTTTTACAACACCGCCGTCCGGAGCGATATTTCCTTTCAGTACTGCAAGGCCGCCGGTCTGGCTGTACGGATTGTCGATCGGGCGGATAACTTCCGGATTGAGGTTTACACAGTCTTTGATGTTTTCGCCTACTGTTTTGCCTGTTACTGTCATGCATTCTGTATGAAGAAGTCCTTTTTTGTTCAGCTCGTTCATAACTGCATAAACACCGCCTGCTTCGTTCAAATCTTCCATATAAGTCGGACCTGCCGGTGCAAGGTGGCAGAGGTTCGGTGTCTTTGCACTGATCTCATTTGCAAAGCTTATATCAAAATCCATACCGACTTCATGAGCGATTGCCGGAAGATGAAGCATACTGTTGGTAGAGCATCCAAGTGCCATATCTACTGTCAGTGCATTCAGAATGGCTTCTTTTGTCATGATGTCGCGCGGACGGATATTTCTGCGGTACATTTCCATAACCTGCATACCTGCATGTTTTGCAAGACGAATACGCTCGGAATATACAGCCGGGATAGTTCCGTTTCCACGAAGTCCCATACCAAGAACTTCTGTCAGACAGTTCATGGAGTTTGCGGTATACATACCGGAACAGGATCCACATGTAGGACATGTTTTGTTCTCAAATTCTGTAAGTTCGTCTTCTGTAATCTTGCCTGCCGCATAAGATCCGACAGCTTCAAACATACTGGAAAGACTTGTCTTGTGTCCATGAATGTGGCCTGCCATCATCGGTCCACCACTTACGAATACAGTCGGAATATTCAGTCTGGCAGCCGCCATCAGAAGTCCGGGTACGTTTTTGTCACAGTTTGGAACCATAACCAGGGCATCAAACTGATGAGCCATTGCCATTGCCTCTGTAGAGTCTGCAATCAGGTCTCTTGTTACCAGAGAATATTTCATTCCGATGTGTCCCATCGCAATACCGTCACAGACAGCAATTGCCGGAAATACGATTGGAGTACCACCAGCCATTGCGACACCCTGTTTTACGGCTGCAACGATCTTATCAAGGTTCATATGACCCGGTACGATCTCATTATAAGAACTTACGATACCTACTAAAGGACGTTCCATTTCTTCTTTTGTTAATCCAAGGGCATTAAACAGGGAACGGTGCGGTGCCTGCTGTGAGCCTGTTTTTACTGAATCACTTCTCATCTTTCTATCTCCTCTTTATGTTGAAAACTTTCATTATACAGCTGCTGCGATCAGATCTCCCATTTCTTTTGTTCCGACAGCCTTGCATCCCTCTGACATGATATCGCCTGTGCGGTATCCGTCTGTAAGCACTTTCTGTACAGCTGCTTCTACTGCATCTGCTTCTTCATCAAGGTTCAGTGAGTAACGAAGTAACATTGCCGCGGAAAGGATCGTTGCGATCGGGTTTGCTTTGTTCTGTCCTGCAATATCAGGTGCAGATCCGTGGCTCGGCTCATACAGACCAAATTTTGTTTCATTCAGACTTGCGGAAGAAAGCATTCCGATGGAACCTGTTACCATGCTTGCTTCATCAGACAGGATATCACCGAACATATTCTCAGTAAGAATGACATCAAACTGTCCCGGATCATGTACAAGCTGCATTGCACAGTTGTCAACCAGCATATGTTCCAGAGTTACTTCCGGATAATCTTTTGCGACTTCTTCTACAACTTTTCTCCAGAGTCTGGAAGAATCCAGTACGTTTGCCTTGTCAACGCTTGTGACTTTCTTTCTTCTCTTCATTGCAATGTCAAATGCCTTGATGGCAATACGGCGGATCTCATTTTCATTATAGGAAAGTGTATCGATTGCTTTCTTTACACCATCTTCTTCAATTGTTTTTCTTTCTCCGAAATAAAGTCCACCGGTAAGCTCACGGACAATGATCATATCAAATCCGTCTTCGCCGATCACTTCTTTCTTGATCGGGCAGGCTTCCTCGAGTTCTTTATACAGATATGCCGGACGGAGGTTTGCAAAAAGATTCAATGCTTTACGAATTGCAAGGAGTCCTGCTTCCGGACGTTTGGACGGCTCAAGTTTGTACCACGGAGATGTCCTGGCATCACCACCGATAGAACCCATCAGAACTGCATCAGAAGCTTTTGCTGTTGCAATTGCTTCATCTGTAAGCGGTACACCGTGAACATCAATAGAAGCTCCACCGAGAAGCACCTCTGAATATGTAAATGTATGATGATATTTTTCACATACTTTATCAAGAACTTTTTTTGCTTCATTTACGATTTCCGGACCGATACCGTCTCCCGGAATCAATGCGATCTTGTATTCCATTTCTTCATTTCCTCTCTCTGCACCACACGAAAACCGCAGAGTCCTTTCCTTATGGATATTGTTATTATAATAACGCACTTTTTTAGACTTTTCAACCCTTTACTACATAAAAGTTTGAACGTGTTACAAATGCAAATAAATCATTACCTGATTTCAATGAAATTTTATAAAAAAAGAAGTGCCGCATCTGACGCAGCACTTACTTTCTTATTTGCAGTTATGCGGATGCCTGTTCTGCCTTCTCCACTTCTGCAATAGCCTGTTTTCTCATTGGGATACGGCAGTTCTTGTTATTGCCGAATTCTACAATCACATCTTCTTCTGTCATATCGATGATCACTCCATAGAAGCCGCTTGTTGTAACAATACTGTCACCGACTTCCATGCTGTTGAGCATTGCCTGAAGTCTCTTCTGCTCTTTCTTCTGAGGACGGATCATCAGGAAATACATAACTCCAAAGATAACTACCATCCATAAAATCATCATACCCATACTTGCGGTACTTTCGTTCATTTCAGATTCCTCCTGTCTGCTGACTTACATTCCTGCTGTTCAGGAACACTATATATAATCATACACAAAAAAACCCGTAACTTCAAGTGTTTTTCATTTTTTTTGTACGATTTAAAGCTTTTCGCTTATTTCTGCTCTCCTGCCGCGAATCCTTCCAGGCGCTTTTTCTTATATTCAGCAAATCTTCCCTCATCCAGCGCATCACGGATTTCTTCCATCATATGGTTATAGAAATACAGATTATGCAGTACACAGAGGCGCATACCGAGCATTTCTTTTGCCTTCAGAAGATGACGGATGTAAGCTCTGCTGTAATGGCGGCATGCCGGGCAGCCACAGCCTTCTTCGATCGGACGGCTATCCAGTTCATACTTGGCATTGAACATATTCATCTTGCCATGGTTGGTATATACATGACCATGGCGGCCATTGCGGCTCGGATATACGCAGTCAAAGAAATCAATACCTCTATCGACACCTTCCAGAATGTTTGCCGGGGTTCCGACACCCATAAGATAGGTTGGCTTATCCTGTGGAAGATACGGTACGACTGCATCAAGAATACGATACATTTCTTCATGTGTCTCGCCAACTGCAAGTCCGCCGACTGCATATCCGTCCAGATCCATCTTTGCAATCTCTTTTGCATGTTCAATACGGATATCTTCGTATACAGCCCCCTGGTTGATACCAAACAGAAGCTGTTCTTTATTGATGGTGTCCGACAGACTGTTGAGACGTGCCATTTCTTTTTTGCATCGCGCAAGCCAGCGTGTCGTACGTTCTACAGATTTCTGTACATAATCTCTGTCTGCCACGCTGCTCGGACATTCATCGAATGCCATCGCGATTGTGGATCCCAGGTTAGACTGGATCTGCATGCTTTCTTCCGGTCCCATAAAGATCTTATGTCCGTCAATATGTGACTGGAAATGTACACCTTCTTCTTTGATCTTGCGAAGCTTTGCAAGCGAAAACACCTGGAACCCGCCGGAATCTGTCAGTATCGGTCTCTCCCAGTTCATAAACTTATGCAGACCGCCGAGCTGTTTGACGATCTTATCGCCCGGGCGGACATGCAAATGATAAGTATTGGAAAGCTCCACCTGTGTTCCGATCTCATAAAGATCCTGTGTAGAAACGGCACCTTTGATCGCACCGATCGTTCCCACATTCATAAACACAGGCGTCTGGATCGTGCCATGCACAGTCTCAAACTGCGCACGCTTCGCACGCCCCTCCGTTTTCATTAATGTATACTTTGCCATATATTTCCTCTTTCTGTTGAAATACTAGAATCCATCTGCAAATGCTGCTCTGTAATACAGATTCAGTGCATACAGCGACTGTATGTTTTTAATATTGCGGGCTACCAGTTGGATCTGTTCCTCTTTGCATCTTTCCAAAACAACTGGTGTGATCTTTCTTGCATAATGACTGAAAAAGACTGTATTCAATCCTGTTTTGAGATTTTTCATCTTCTCTATAAACTGTTCAGTCACCACATCTCCTCCATGCAGTACGACCCCTATATCTGCAGTCGGATCCACGTCTTTTACCATTTCTACCAGGTTATAACTGAATGAAAACCAGGAAACATCTTTCTGCATTCCGGCTACGCTGACTATTTCCAGAAGCTTCTGTATCTTCTCAATATCATTCTGCGTAATCGTAGTTTTCAGTTCAATATAAGGATGGACGGAATTTTCCTTACAGAATTCGATAAATTCCTGAAAACTCGGAATCTTTTCATCCGCATATGCTTCAGATTTCCAGGAACCGAAATCATATTGTCTGACTTCGTCGAACGTAATATCCATAATTCTTCCACTTCCGTTGGAAGTTCTGTTTATCGTGGAATCATGCAATATTACCGGCACATTGTCCTTCGTAAACTGCACATCCGTTTCTACTGCTTTATAGCCTCGAAGAAGCGCGCTCTGAAAAGCAGCCATTGTATTTTCCGGTGCAGTTGATGTATCTCCACGATGAGCAATCATATAAGACGTATGATTTTCCGGTGCTTTTGTCGGCTCCGGTGTCGGCGTTGCCGTAGGAACTATCTGTTTCGGTTTTGCGTTGACTTTGAGCACACAGGTGTATTTCTTCTTATCTTTCCCGGTCGCCGTAATTTTTACTGTTCCGCTTTTCCGGGTCTTAACAACACCGGACGAGGATACTGTAGCAATTTTTTTGTTGGACGATGTCCAGCGGGTAACTACCATACCTCTCAGTTTCAGTGTCAGTTTCTTTCCCACAGTTACAGTCGCCTTCTTTTTATTCAGGTAAGGTTTCTTTACTATAACTTTGATTTTTTTGACAATTTTTTTATTATGTACCTTTTTCACACCTTTTATGTATGTAGTCCCTGCTTTTCGCGGTGTGATCTTTTTGGTTTTTGAATTAACTCTTACGATTCTTTTATTTGTACTGTACCATTTATAACCGCCCTTCACATTGATGCTGTAAGTTCTGCCGACATACAGCACCCGGGTTGCCGCCTGAACAGTAACCCCGATGCAGGCAGACAATACCAGAAATAATATTGCAACGACTACTATTTTCTTTATTGTCTTTTTCAATTTTACTGCCTTTTTAATTCTTTTTTCTTTTTAAATTCTTCTGTGCTGTCGACAACATCAGTTTGATTCGGTTCAGCTGGTTGACTTCACTTGCACCCGGGTCATAATCGATCGCAACGATGTTTGCTTCCGGATGTTCCCTGCGGATTGCCTTGATAACTCCCTTTCCTACGATATGGTTCGGAAGGCATGCAAACGGCTGGATGCAGACGATGTTCGGTACACCGCCGTGAATCAACTCCATCATCTCACCTGTCAGGAACCATCCCTCACCTGTCTGGTTACCCGGAGATACGATCGTCTCTGCCATCTTTGCCAGATCTGCAATATTGGCAGACGGTGTAAAGTGACGGCTCTGTGCAAGAGCTTCATTTGCCGGTCCTCTGAGCCATTCGATAGCTTTGATTCCCCAGTTTGCGATTGTTGCTTTATTTTTCTTAAATCCAAGGAACTCGGATTTAAAGTTCTGATTATAAAAGCAGTAATTGATAAAGTCTATCAGATCCGGGCATACCGCCTCGGCACCCTCTGCTTCCAGAAGTTCTGCCAGATGATTGTTTGCTGCCGGAAGAAATTTGACAAGAATCTCTCCGACGATACCAACTCTTGGCTTCTTCTCTCCGGTAACCGGAATCATATCAAACTCATGTACCATCTCACGGCACATCTTCTTAAACTGACCATGGCTGACACTGTTTCCCTCCAGGAAAGAGATTACCCTCTGTTCCCAGATTTTATGCTTACGGTTGACAATTCCCGGCTCCACCTCATATGGACGCATACGGTAAACACATTTCATCAGAATATCGCCAAATACCGCTCCATAGCAGATACGTTTGATAAGCGGAAGTGTCAATTTGAATCCCGGATTGCTTTCCAGACCACTTAAGTTGATGGAAATAACCGGAACCTGTTCCATATTTGCTTTCTTTAATGCACGACGGATAAACGCAATATAGTTGGATGCACGGCATCCGCCACCCGTCTGTGACATGATGACAGCCGTCTTATTCAAGTCATATTTGCCGGAAAGAAGGGCATCCATAACCTGACCGACTACCATCAGAGAAGGATAACATGCATCATTGTTTACATATTTCAGTCCCACATCTACCGCATGTTTGTTGTCATTCGGAAGGACTTCCAGGTGATAACCGCAGGTATTAAATGCCGCCTGTAAGATTCCGAAATGAAATGGTGACATCTGCGGGCAGAGGATCGTATAATCCTTACGCATCTGTTTGGTAAATACTACTTTTTCGATAGAGGACGGTCTGATCTCACGTTCTTTGTGCTGTGCGTCTTTTGCACGGAGCGCAGCCAGAAGGGAACGTACACGGATACGTGCCGCGCCGAGATTATTAACTTCATCGATTTTTAAGCAGGTATAGATCTTGCCGCTTCTGTCAAGGATCTCATAAACTTCATCTGTAGTAACTGCGTCCAGACCACAGCCAAAGGAGTTCAGCTGGATCAGATCCAGATTATCCTGTGTTTTGACATAGTTTGCTGCCGCATACAGACGGGAGTGATACATCCACTGGTCATTGACACGGATCGGGCGCTCTACTTCCCCGAGGTGTGAAACAGAATCTTCTGTCAGCACCGCAATACCATAGCTGTTGATCAGGTCCGGAATACCATGATGAATTTCCGGGTCGATATGGTACGGACGGCCGGCAAGTACAATACCGCGTCTTCCTGTCTCTTTCAGATACTGAATGGTCTCTTCGCCCTTTTTCTGAACATCTTTACGCGCCTGTGCCAGTTCTTCCCAGGCAGCATGGGCTGCTGCTTTGACCTCTTCTGCCGGAATATCTTTAAACACTTCGACAAGACGGTCTGTAAGGATTGCTTCCGTCGTAAATGCCATGAACGGATTCATAAATTTAATGCTCGGATCTTTCAATTCGTCCACATTGTTCTTGATATTCTCCGCATAAGACGTGACGATCGGACAGTTGTAATGATTGACTGCATCCGGGAACTCATTACGCTCATATGGTACACAGGGATAGAAAATAAATTTCACACCTTTTTTGATCAGCCAGCTCACATGACCGTGTGCCAGTTTTGCCGGATAACATTCGGATTCACTTGGAATAGACTCAATACCCAGCTCATAAATCTTACGGGTAGAAGTCGGCGAAAGTACAACCTCGTATTTCAGTTTTGTAAAGAATGTATACCAGAACGGATAGTTTTCGAACATGTTCAGGACACGCGGAATACCTACCTGACCTCTGGTTGCCTGATCCGCACTGAGCGGTTCGTAGGAAAACAGTCGTTTGTATTTATATTCATAAAGATTCGGAACGTGATCTTTGTTCTTTTCTTTACCGATGCCTCGTTCGCAGCGGTTTCCGCTGACAAACTGACGTCCGCCGGTGAATTTGTTGATCGTCAGACGGCAGTTGTTGGTACATCCGCGGCAGTTCGCCATAGATGTTGTATATTTCAGTTCATTGATCTTGTCAATGGAAAGCATTGTGGTCTCTTTGCCATCTTCATAACGCTCTCTTGCAATCAGTGCCGCACCAAAAGCTCCCATAATACCTGCAATATCCGGACGGATGGCTTCACAGTTGGCAATACGTTCAAAGCTTCGAAGAACAGCGTCATTGTAAAAGGTACCACCCTGTACAACGATATGTCTGCCAAGTTCAGTCGCATCGGAAACTTTGATAACTTTGTAAAGAGCGTTCTTGATAACAGAGTAAGCCAGACCCGCAGAGATATCAGATACTTCTGCACCTTCCTTTTGTGCCTGTTTTACTTTTGAGTTCATAAATACGGTACAGCGTGTTCCCAGATCAATCGGATGTTTTGCATAAAGAGCTGCCTTTGCAAAATCCTGCACACTGTAATTCAGGGATTTTGCGAATGTCTCGATAAAGGAACCACAGCCGGAGGAGCATGCTTCATTAAGCTGTACACTGTCTACGGTCTGGTTCTTGATCTTGATACATTTCATATCCTGACCACCGATGTCGAGAATACAGTCTACTTCCGGATCAAAAAATGCAGCGGCATAATAATGAGAAACAGTCTCAACCTCGCCCTCATCAAGAAGGAGTGCTGCCTTGATCAGCGCCTCTCCATAACCGGTAGAACATGCATAAGCAATCTTCGCTTTTTTCGGGAGTTTTGTATAAATTTCCTGAATAGAACGAATTGCAGTCTTGAGTGGGCTTCCATTGTTGTTGCTGTAGAAAGAATACAGAAGACTTCCGTCCTCTCCTACCAGTGCAGTCTTTGTCGTCGTTGATCCTGCATCAATACCAAGGTAACAGTTTCCTTTATAGGAAGCCAGATCTCCCGTCGTAACCTTGTAGGAAGACTGTCTCTTATTAAATTCTTCATAATCCTGTTCTGTCGCAAACAGAGGTTCCATACGCTCTACTTCAAAGTCAAGTTTGATGGAGTGGCGCAGTCTGTCTTTCAGTTCAATAAGAGAAACCTTGACATCCTCTTTTGCATTCAGTGCAGAACCAATAGCCGCAAACAGATGAGAATTCTCCGGCACGATCGTATGCTCATCGTCCAGTTTCAGCGTACGGATAAACGCAGTTTTTAACTCAGAAAGGAAATGCAGCGGACCGCCCAGAAATGCCACATGTCCACGGATTGGCTTACCACAGGCAAGACCGGAAATCGTCTGATTGACAACTGCTTGGAAAATAGATGCAGAAAGGTCTTCTTTCGTCGCACCTTCATTGATCAGCGGCTGGATATCCGTCTTCGCAAATACACCGCATCGTGCAGCGATCGGATAAAGTGCCTTGTAATTCTTTGCATATTCGTTCAGACCGGTAGCATCTGTCTGCAGAAGTGATGCCATCTGGTCAATAAAGGAACCTGTACCACCGGCACAGATACCATTCATTCGCTGCTCAATATTTCCGCCTTCAAAATAAATGATCTTTGCATCCTCACCACCAAGCTCGATTGCAACGTCTGTCTGCGGTGCAATCTTCTGTAAGGATGTAGATACAGCGATTACCTCCTGCACAAATGGGATTTCCAGATGATTTGCCAGCGTCAGTCCGCCGGAGCCAGTGATTACCGGACTGAGTGTCATCTCTCCCAGCTGTGCATGTGCTTTTTCCAGAAGATCTGCCAGTGTCTCCTGAATATTTGCAAAATGTCGTTCGTAATCTGCAAATAACAGCTTTTCATTTTCATCAAGAATCGCGATCTTTACTGTCGTAGATCCGATGTCAATTCCCAATGTGTATGTATTCAATAAATCGCCCTCCTCGTCATAAATCTGTATCTTCAGATATGAATATAACGTGTTTCTTCTTATTTAAAAGTATTTTCAAAATCCAATTCCGTAACATTATACGACAAAGTTTTACAAATGACAATGACCAACTTTCACAATTTGTCTCACATCCCACGGCGTAACTTTGTTTGATTATCAAACTTTACAAATAAAAAGAATATCTGCCCTCTGTTCAGCAGATATTCCATATTTTTCTTATTATCAGGTCATCTTCCACCTATCGTCTGATCTTCTGGGCAATTCTGACGAGATAGGCACCACCCGGCATTCTGGAAAGTCTCTCGGATGCTGTTTTGTCCACGAGAATGTATACCAGAAAATATGCCATAGCTGCCAGAATGATTGCCACACCGAGACAGATGATATTGGATGGAAGCAGTACATGCAGTCCATAATACACACCTGCTGCCACAACACCCATCACGGCAGATGCAACGATCGGACTTACATATGCTGCTTTCCACGGATTCTTATAATCCAGATATTTTTTCATAAAGAAATCATTCAGCACACATACCACGATTGCATAAACAATCATCGCTACCAGCAGTGCGTAAATACCAAGATTCGTAAACATCAGAAGCACTACTACTACAACCACGTCAACCACGAGTGCCACAGCTGCTGTTATCATCGGGATCTTCGGTTTACCGATTCCCTGAAGAACACCGTTTGAAATATTAGACATGCCATTCAGAAGGATGGTAAAAGAACCCATCATAAGGAGCTGTCCTGCCACACCGTTCGTTCCATGAAAAAGAAGCGACACAATCGGCTGCGCCAGTACGGCAAGCCCTACCGCACATGGAATGGAAATGAACATAGAAAGCTGTACTGTCTGATCTACTCTTCTTCTTGTCTCATCAATATCGCCGGTCGCATACAATGCGGAAACTTCCGGAATCATGGAAGTCGGTGCCGCGCTGGAAAGTGTCAGTGGAATATTGATGATGCTCATAAAGTATGTCGCATATTCTGCATATAACATACTGATTGTATCTGCATCCACACCGTGTTTACCCATGATTTCAGAATACAGAACACCATTCAGATAGCCGTTAATATTGTAAATAAAAGAACTTAAGATGATCGGGGAAACGATAAGAATGATCAGTCTCAGGATCTCTCCATAAGATTCTTCTTTGTGGACACGGTCTCTGTCCACTCTTCTTCGGATTGCCCTTCGGTTAACACCATATACCATCAACATAAACAAAAGCGCAATGACAACACCTGCAGTCGTACCTACTGTCGAACCGGCTGCGCCCCATTTAGCCAAGCTTCCGTCACTGCCGTCTGCAAAATATCTGATAAACATCCATGCAGCAATCAGGCTGACTGCCGCATTAAAGATCTGCTCCAGAATCTGCGAGATCGAAGTCGGCATCATATTACGATATGCCTGAAAATATCCTCTGTACACTCCGAGGATACCGGACAGAAAAATTGTCGGTGATAAAATCTGAAGTGCCAGTATCGCATTTGGCTGATTGCTCGGGATAATAAATCTCGCCCCAAACAGACACACCAGCGCCACAATTCCTCCTACGATTGCTGCATAGATCAGGGAACCGCGAAAAATCTTCTGTGCATTTTTGTAATCTTTTAAAGCTATTCGTTCTGAAATCAGTTTCGACACCGCCTGCGGAATACTGAAAGAGGCGATCATCAGAAGAATCATATAGGCATTCTGGGCAAGACTGATATATCCCATTCCCATATTGCCTACGATCGACGAAAGCGGACTCTTATAGAGAAGACCGATGACCTTCGAGATCATCGCCGCAATCATCAGAAAAGATGCATTTTTTACAAGATTGTTCTTCTGACCCATGTTTACTCCTTGATTTCCTGTTGTGTTTTATTTTCGATCTGCCAGTCAATCGGCTCCAGACCGTTCTGAATTAGAAATTCATTTGTCTTGCTGAAATGTCTGCATCCGAAAAAACCTCTGTATGCAGAAAGCGGGCTCGGATGAGGTGCTTCCAGAATCAGATGTTTCGGGTTATTGAGCATTGATTTTTTCATCTGTGCCGGACGTCCCCACAGAAGAAATACGATCGGTCTGTCCTGCTCATTGAGGATACGGATCGCCGCATCTGTAAACTGCTCCCATCCGATTCCTCTGTGTGAATTAGCCTGATGTGCACGCACAGTCAGTACCGTGTTCAGCATCAGTACACCCTGTCTTGCCCATTTTTCCAGATAACCGTTATCCGGGATATAACAGCCAAGATCATCATGAAGTTCCTGATAAATGTTCACCAGTGACGGCGGGATCTCTACATCCTTTTTTACAGAAAAACAAAGTCCATGTGCCTGTCCGTCATTGTGATACGGATCCTGTCCAAGTATCACAACCTTTACCTGACTTAACGGTGTAAAATGAAATGCATTGAACATATCATCTGCCGGAGGAAAAATCTTTCGTGACTGATATTCCTGCATGACGGTTTTATATAATTTTACATAATATGGCTGATGGAATTCACCTTTCAGGGCTTCCAGCCATTCTCCTGACAAAGGAGCCATTTTCCTTCACCTCTTATCTTCTTACGGAGATTCCCCTGCCTGCCAGATACTCCTTCACCTGACGGATCTCCAGTTCTTTGTAATGGAATAAAGATGCTGCCAGCGCGGCATCCGCGCCACCCTCTGTCAGTGCATCATAAAAATGTTCAAGCGTTCCTGCACCGCCGGAAGCAATGACCGGAATACTGACTGCATCCGCGATCGCACGTGTAAGCTCAATGTCATATCCGGCTTTTGTTCCGTCACAGTCCATGCTGGTAAGGAGAATTTCACCGGCACCGAGTGCTTCAGCTTTCCTGGCCCATTCAATGGCATCCAGTCCTGTGTCCAGACGTCCGCCATGTTTGTAGATATTCCAGCCTCCGTCCGGTCTTCTCTTTGCATCAATTGCAAGTACCACGCACTGGCTGCCAAATTTCTCAGCCGCCTCACGAATCAATTCCGGACGGTCGATTGCCGCGGAATTTACTGAAATCTTGTCCGCGCCTTCACGGAGAAGCATCTTAAAATCATCGACCGTGCGGATGCCGCCACCTACTGTAAAAGGGATAAATACACAGGCAGCAACTTTGCGTACCATATCAACTACTGTCTCACGCTGCTCGCAGGATGCCGTAATATCAAGAAAAACAAGCTCATCTGCACCGGCTGCATCATAGGCCTTCGCAATCTCAACCGGATCACCGGCATCTTTGAGATCCACGAAATTTACCCCCTTTACAACACGTCCCTTATTGACATCCAGGCAGGGAATGATTCTTTTTGTAAACATCTCAGATTCCCTCCTTTTCAAGCTTTGCAAAATTTTCCAGTATTTTCAGTCCGTATTTGCTGCTTTTCTCCGGATGGAACTGGCAAGCAAATACATTGTCTTTCTCTACAGATGCATGGATCGTTGTACTGTAATCAGTCACAGCTTTGACAATCTGCGGATCTTCCGCCTGCAAATAATAAGAATGTACAAAATATACATACGTGTCTTCCGGAATACCACGAAACAGTCTGCCATCATTCTGAAGATGAAGAGAATTCCAGCCCATATGTGGAATCTTAAGCCCCTCCGACGGTGGAATTCTTAATATACGGCCCTTCAGGATACCAAGTCCCTCTACTCCCGGAGTCTCTTCGCTGCTCTCAAAAAGAAGCTGCAATCCTAGACAGATTCCAAGAAATGGTGTGTTATTCTTTACCATTTCTTTAATTACCGGAACCAGATTGTATCTGTGAAGATTCTCCATTGCCTGTCCGAAGCTTCCGACACCCGGAAGAATCACCTTATCTGATTTTAAAAGCACCTGTGGATCTCTGGAAACAACGGTTTCCTCTCCCAGATACGCAAGTGCCTTTTCTACGCTGCGGATATTGCCTGCATCATAGTCAATAATTCCAATCATTGTCTCTCACACCCTGTCTTTATCGAATATTTACAAGTATACCCCAAAAAAAGACAGATGCAAAGCTATTTCTTCACATCTGTCCCATTTTGTACGGTTTTACTGATTCTTCTTATCTAATGTGAACCAGAATTCAACACCATTGTCATAGTTTTTGACACCGTATTGCTGATGGAGTCCTTCCATGATTGCCTTGACAATCGACAGACCAATACCACTTCCGCCGTACTCTCTCGTTCTTGCCTTATCTACCTTGTAGAACTTGTTCCAGAGATTCGGGACATCTGCTTCCGGTATCGGCCTACCTGTATTAAATACAGTAACTTTCACATGGTCGCCTTCCGTAAATACACGAATCTCAATTTCTTTTTCTCCATCCAGATGATTCAGTGCATTACTTGTATAGTTCGTTACAACTTCTTCAATCTTGAATTCATCTGCCCATACATAAACCGGCTTATCAGCATTGAAGCTTACTTTCGCTTCTTTTTGCTGGATCATGATATCCATCGACTGCAGGACACCACGGATTACGCTCACAATATCAAAGCGCTCTACCGTCATCTCATCCCTTCCGGATTCCAGCTGATTCAAAGTGAGAAGATTACGGACAAGTTTGTTCATCTTACCGGCTTCATCCATAATGACATCACAGTAAAATTCCCTGCTCTCCAGATCTTCGGAAATATTTTCTTTCAGACCTTCTGCATAACCCTGTACCAGCGCGATCGGTGTCTTTAACTCATGAGATACATTATTCAGAAACTCCTGTCTCATCTGATCGATTCGTTCTTTGTTCTCAATATCTTTCTGAAGCTGATTGTTCGCGGATTTCAGTTCGGAAATTGTCTTTTCAAGCTGTTCTGACATCCGGTTAAAATTCTCGCCCAGTTCATCGATTTCATTGCCGGAATGACTCTGATATTTCGCTTCAAAATCCAGATCACTCATCTTCGTAGAAAGAAGCGTCAATTCACTGATCGGACGTGTGATGCGCTTCGTCACAAACCAGATTACAAGGCCACTGATGACAATGATCATAATGCCGACATAGAAATAGAATTTATTGGATATGGAAACGCTCTCCCGAATGCTTTCCAGCGGTGTACGAATCAGGAAATAACAGCCGTTATCCATCTCGCCCCAGCTTTCCACGTATTCCATGCCGGCAAAGCGGTCACTCACCTGCTGGATCACATAACTATCATTCTGCTGAATCACTTTTGCATGGTCTTTCTTCTTATCAAGATCATACACATATCCTACCAGCCGCGCCTCCAGAAGATCCTCGTTGCTTCCTACTGCACATACGGTCTGTCCGTCCGCAGTAATCACGATCCAGGTCAGGTTATTTTCGGAGCTGTCCTTAAACATTGCATCTGAAACTTCTGCACTGCTGCTTCCGTCCGATGCAGTTTCAACTTTAAGATCCTCCAGATTCCTGACCGCATCCTGCAGCACCTCCGTTTTTTTGCTGATGTAATAGTGCTCCAGAAAGAGACCGTTGATCACGGTTGTTATGACCATGGAAAGAAGCAGAAGCCCGCTAAACCAGACGGAGATCTGCAGGCGCAGTTGGTGAAATTTTTTCTTTTTTTCTTTCACACCAGATCTCTGTGGTTTTTTCATTGTGCATCTACCTCAAATTTGTATCCCATTCCCCAGACAGTCTTAATGTATTCTCCTTTATCGCCCATTTTGCTTCGCAATTTTTTGACATGCGTGTCAATAGTACGTGCATCGCCAAAATAATCATAGTTCCACACAGAATTTAGGATTTTCTCTCTGGAAAGGGCAATTCCCTGATTTTCAAGGAAATATGTCAGAAGTTCAAATTCTTTGAAACTCAGTTCCATCTGCCTGCCATCTACGGTAGCCTGATGTGCAGATTTATCGATTACAATTCCTCCGGCGGCAAGTACATCATTACCGGCATCCTGACCGGTTCTTCGAAGGATTGCCTCCACGCGTGCAACAAGGATTTTCGGACTGAACGGCTTTGAAATATATTCATCCACGCCCAGTTCAAATCCGAGAAGTTCATCCCGCTCATCTCCTCTGGCTGTCAGCATAATGATCGGCACTTTGGAGTTTTTGCGGATTTCACGGCACACCTCCCATCCATCCATCTTCGGCATCATTACATCAAGTATCAACAGCGCGATATCTTTTTCTTTATAAAAAATGTCCATTGCCTCTTCACCGTCACCGGCTTCCAGTACGTGAAAATTTTTCTTCTCAAGGAAATCTTTTACCAGCTTGCGCATACGGCTTTCATCATCTACTACAAGAATCTTCGGGGCTTCCATTATTCCTACCTCCATCAACAGTTTTACTTTTTCTTTATATTAGCAGAGATTTATGTAGGTTTTGTGAACGTATTACGGAAATTTCAGGCATTTCGTCAAAAAGTCGGAAACCTGACACCGGTTCCCGACTTCTTCTCGCATCGTTATATTCAGTTTTATAAGATTATGCAAGTGCCTTGCCAAGTGCTTTGCAGCTTTCTACTGCATCGTCATCTGGTTCTTCCTGGCAAATGACACCGTCGGATACAAGAACTGCACCGTCTTCTTTGCATTTTTCTTCCCAATCATGCATCCATTCTCCGTCTCCCCATCCATAGGAACCGAAAAGTCCGAGTTTTTTGCCGGAAAGCTTTGCTTCGCAGGAGCTGAACATTGGTTCAAATTCGTCTTCCTCAAGAACTTCATCGCCCATAGCCGGACAGCCAAATGCGATTGCATCAAACTCATCCATTTTATCAGCGGAGAAATCGGAAGCTTCAAAAGCAGTTACTTCTGCGCCTGCTGCCTTTGCACCTTCTGCAACAGCATTTGCCATAGATTCTGTGTTTCCCGTGGAACTCCAATAAACTACTGCTACTTTACTCATCTTACTTTACCTTATCCTTTCTTCTTTATGCTGCAACGGTCAACTGAAGGATCGAGCGTCCGTCTGCAAACAAACGTCTGTAGATTTCCGAGCATCTCTTCAATTTACGGAAAAGGATCCGGGTCTGCTGTTCATCCCCGTATACTTTCCAGATGCCGCAACACTTATAATTTTTACCCTTCTGTTCGATAAAACCTGTCACATCATCCAGCGGATATCCAAGAAACAAACCTACTTCATGAGGAAAACATTCATTTTCAAAGAAGCGCTCCTGTAGCTTTCGGATACAGCAGTCAGCTTCCTGACACTCATAACCACAGTTTTTCAGCAAAGTGCATGCACCCTCACAGCTTAAATCCTGCTGCAGTCTTTTCTTACGATATACATAAACAAGTGCTTTATGCTCGCTTCTTCTGAGTACTTCCACAAAAACGCCTCTGTTATTCAGTTTTTCATTTTCCTCTTCAATTTCTTTTTGAAGATCATCCCTGTTCCCAGGTGTGTAAGTAAACATGTTTGCAGTTTTGATTCCTGCCAGCGTAGGCGCGCAGTGTGCTATGATTTCAGCTTCTAACATCCTCAGATCCCCTTGTAAATTAGTTTTATCTAACTATCGGTTTTAAATTTACGGATATGTTTCCATACCCGTAAATTTATTATCTGTTAGTTGTTTCTAACTGGTATGATAGTACAATATTTTCCGCGTGCTGTCAAGAGTTTTTTGTGATTAACTTTTTATAGTTTATTATCGGATCAAAGTACAGATTTCATGGAATCCATGCCAATCAAAAGCGTTGATGTATTATGAAGCAATGCAGACATTGTCGGCTGGATCACTCCGGTCACACCAAGCACGATCAGACTTCCGTTGATGCCAACGATACGCCTGTAATTCTTGTGGATCTTGTCCATCAGACCATTACTGATTTCTTTGAGTGTTACCATAACACTCAGATCATCCGCACCAATCGTGATATCTGCAATTTCTCTTGCAAGTTCTGCCCCGTCACTGATTGCAATACCGACATCGGCTGCTGACAGAGCCGGTGAATCATTGATACCATCCCCTACCATCAACACTTTGCGGCCCTGTGCTTTTGCTTCTTCTACAAATTTTGCCTTATCCTCAGGAAGAACTTCTGAATAATATTTGTCGACACCAACTTTCGCTGCGATTGCTTTTGCAGTACGGTCACTGTCGCCGGTCATCATAACGATCTGGGTAAATCCGGCTTTTCTTAATGCCTTAATTACCTCCGGTCCCTCCGGGCGGAGCGGATCTTCAATACAGATTACCGCTGCCAGTTCTCCCTCGATACCAAGATACAGATGAGAATATTCTTCCGGAAGGTTTTTGAAAATCTCTTCTTTTCCTGTCGGAATCGCGCATTTCTCATCCTCAAAGACAAAATGATGGCTTCCAATGATTGCTTTTCGTCCGTTTACAGTTGTAGAAATACCATGTGCCACGATATATTCAACTTTTGAGTGCATTTCTTCATGTGTCAGGCCACGTTCTTTCGCAGCGTCCATAACCGCTTTCGCCATAGAATGCGGGAAGTGTTCTTCCATGCAGGCCGCCAGTCTCAGCAGATTTTCTTTGGAGTCGCCGTTAAAAGATACTATATCTGCAACTGTCGGCTGCGCTTTTGTCAGCGTACCCGTCTTATCAAATACGATTGTATCAGCCTCTGCCACTGCTTCCATGAACTTGCCGCCTTTTACCGTGATATGATGCGCATTTGCCTCGCGGATTGCTGCAAGTACAGAAATCGGCATGGCAAGTTTCAGTGCACATGAGAAGTCAACCATCAGAATAGACAGTGCCTTCGTCACATTTCTGGTAAGTGCATAGGTAAGTGCAGTTCCGGCAAGTGTATACGGAACAAGGCTGTCTGCAAGATGCTCTGCCTTACTTTCTACCGCAGATTTCAGTTTCTCTGTTTCTTCGATCATTGTCACGATCTTTTCGAACTTGGTAGATCCGGATGTTTCTTTTACACGGATGGTAAGTTCGCCCTCTTCGAGAACAGTTCCTGCATAAACATAGCTTTCTGTATGTTTGGCAACCGGCATGGATTCACCTGTCAGGGAAGCCTCATTGACCGTTGCCTCTCCATCTGTAACAACACCGTCAAACGGAATCACAGTTCCCATATGTATACGTACCCGATCACCCGGTTTGATCGTATCTGTGCCGACCTGAACTTCTGTGTCGTCCGTAACCAGCCATACTTTACTTACATTCAGGGACATACTTCGCGCAAGATCATCCACAGATTTCTTATGCGTCCAGTCTTCCAGTATCTCACCAAATCCAAGCAGGAACATGACGGAAGATGCTGTACTGAAATCACCTCTTAAGATAGACACACCAATTGCAGTTGCATCCAGTACCGGTACCTCGATTCTGCATTTTGCAAGTGTACAGACACCCTTCCAGATGTATTTTACGGATTTAAGTGTGGTAAGGAATGTACGGATCGGAAGAGGAAGGAAAATTTTCTTTCCATAATGAAGTACCACATGGTTGACCATTTTTTCCCAGTATTCCCCGTTCATTTCTCTGCCGGAATTCTGAAGATAGCTCTCCGGTGCCTCTGCCTTTTCATAAGAAAATCCCTGTACCGCTTTTAGAATCTCTTCTCTGTTTCCGGAAAAGCTGATCACAGCATCCTGGTTTCGTTCTACGACCTTTGCAGCTGTTACTCCCTCGAGATTTGTCAGGAAATATTCCAGCTGATCTGCCTGTCTGCACGTCATTCGTTTCTGACAGATATGAAGTCTTACTCTGTCTCTGATCTCATGTTCTATTTTAAATCTCATATTATCATCACCTTTAGTTATAAAAACACCTGCAGTGCTTGACCACAGGTGTCTTTTATTTATTCCTCTTCTGCTGCAGTTTCTTCTGTTTCTTTAAAGGACTCTTCCTCAGCAGTATCTTCAAATACTTCCTCAGCTGCTGCACGGTCTTCATTGATCTGCTGTGCTTCTGCGTAAATGTCTTCTGCGTTTTCCTGAACTTTAGATACAGTCTTCATTACGCAGTCTTTTGCACGAAGAACTGCTGCTGTGCAGTTTGCGTAAACTTTTTTTGCATCTTTGCTGGAAAGAAGTTTAATTCCTGCTGTGCCAAATAATACTCCTGCTGCAAATACTCCGCTGTGTTTCTTATCAAGTTTAATCATGGTAAATTCCTCCTGTATATAATTTATTTTTTATCGTTTTCACCAACTCATCACTCTGGCATTACACATATTATAGAATTCTCAAACCAAAAGTCCAGACTAACTTGTTCAAATGAGAAATTTTCTCAATATTGTCTAAAATTAAAGGATTTCGCTTCTTTGTATATTTTTCGGCAGAAAGCGGTTAGTTACCACTTTCTACCAGGACTTTACTTACTCTTCTTGACTGAAGATAACCGCAGGATTCCATACCCTTTTCAATAATTTTACAAAGCTTTTCATTATCAAGGCGGATGTTCGTCTGATCATCCAGTTGTACACAACAGATCGGTACTCCTGTCTGCTCATCACAAAGCCGGTAAGCACTCTTTCTTTTCAAAGCCCCAATCTCTTCCAGAAGATTGATCATTCTGTAGATGGTTGCCATTCCGATATTCGGATCCTTCTTCGATGCAAGAAAATAAATTTCCTTACAACATGTGCATTCTTCCTGAAGAATGATATCGAGTATGATTTTTCTCTGTTTTGTAATTCTGCATCCCTCACGTCTGAGTCTGTCCACAATAACGCTTCGCTGCATACTGCTTCTCTGATACTGCTGATTACGGAAGGATTCCTGAGCAGAATCTGATGTATGATCATATATTTCTTCTTGTAGTACTTCCATTTTCGCTCCTCCTGATCCGGTCAGTTTGTTTCATGTTACTGTGTTTTGTTTTTGGTAACTTTAGTTCGTTTTGGCTACCATGAGTTTACATCTTCTAACTGTTGCTGTCAAGATTTTTTCTTATTTTTAATAAAATCAGCCCAAAACAATCTTCCGGCACTTGACAAACCATTATGTTCTTTCATATAATAAAAAATAATGAAAACAAAAGCATCGTCTGTTCACCAGTAATACCGGAAGATTTTTTATCTGTCTTTCGTACCTTTTCAGGGCTTGTACTGGTTTCGACGGGGGCTTTGAAGTTGAGGCAGCCATCCGCAGACTCCTGGACTGCGTACCAACCGGGAAACTAAATATAAACGCAGACGAACAGTACGCGTTAGCAGCCTAATTGCTGCTCGTCAGCCCTGATGCACTCACACTTCAGGAATCTGACGTCAACCATGTGAGAAACCTTGCCGGGTAAGCTTTGCCCCGGTAGATGTATCATGAAGCTACTGAAGCAGTAAGCCTGTCGGTGGGCGTGCTGCCAAGGGAATGTCAAATCAGCGACTGTGATGGGAGATACCGCAAGGGATAGGCTTTCGGACAGGGGTTCGATTCCCCTCAGGTCCATTTTGGAACATCTCATAGATCTGATGAGACCATAACAAAAAAGCTGGCGTTCATCCTGAAACCACGGGATGGATGCCAGCTTTTTTTCAACAAAATCAAATTATTTAATTTTAATTACAAAGTTACTGTTCTAAAAGAATTATATATATCTCTCCTGCAACTGGCTGTCATACATTTGCTTAGACCCTATAGTTTTGCGTCACCAGATTTCCCCGGCTATGCCTTTTTATTAAAATAAATATAGTCTTTTATTGCATAAACGTTAATAAGTTCCAATTTTACAGATTTTTGTTTCTGTGCTACTATTCCGCATGTGCAAGGCACTGGCCCTGATTATTTAATACGCCCATATTCATGAGCATTTTAATTGCATCTCCCATTCCGGCTACATAAGACATGTCTGCATATCTTTCATCTCTTGATTCCAGACATGCTATATAGTCATCAATCACTCTTCTGATCGTATGGGGAATATTCAGACTGTTGTACCGTTCTTCCAGATAAACCAAATCTCCGTTGTCCTGCTGAATATATTCATCAGACGCAAATATTCTCTGTCTCCTTTCTTTCATCATTGTTTCGATGTAGTTTGCGATTACGATTTCAGTTTTATTTTCCAATTTTCTTCCTCCGTTTGTGCAATAACTATCGTTTTCACCATCATTCTATATTCCGACTCGTCTTTAAGTCAACTCAATTCGTCATACAATTACATAGCTTTTTCGACAAATCCTGTCCTTTGGGTCAGTCGTTTTTTCCTGATTTTATGCGCTTTCTCAGTCTTTTTTGTGCGTTTTGTTTTTTCCGCAGCTCATCCATCATTTTTACAAGAATTTTCTTTACTTTTTTCATGTTTTCGAATAATATTGTAGATATATGCATATCCGCAGATGAATAAATATGCATTCAACAGAAGGGAGAGGAACTTATGACAACATCACACATCTGTATTATGATAGCGATCATCGTCTATCTGGGTGCAATGCTCTATGTTGGATACCTGTGTTCCAAGAAAAACAATGACACCTCTGATTTCTATCTGGGCGGTCGAAAACTTGGACCACTTGTTACTGCAATGAGCGCTGAGGCATCCGATATGAGCAGCTGGCTTCTGATGGGACTTCCCGGACTAGCCTATCTTTCCGGAATCGCAGATGCCGGATGGACAGCTATCGGCCTGGCGATCGGAACCTATCTCAACTGGAAGATCGTAGCAAAAAGGATTCGCCTCTACACACATGTATCCGGCAATTCTATCACACTGCCATCCTTTTTCAGCAACCGTTTCCGCGATAACCGAAAAATCCTGCAGTCTATCGGAGCTATTTTTATTGTTATTTTCTTTATTCCATATACAGCTTCCGGATTTGCTGCATGCGGAAAGCTTTTCTCCAGTCTTTTTGGAGTAAGCTATCTGACAGCAATGATCATCAGTGCACTTGTCATTGTCGGATATACTACTCTGGGTGGTTTCCTTGCAGCATCCACAACAGACTTTATCCAAAGCATTATCATGTCCATCGCACTGATCATTGTATTTGGCTTCGGTGTTTCTGTAGCAGGCGGTCCTTCCGCAGTTATTGATCATGCAAAATCCCTTCCGGGATATCTCACCATGATGACAACTTACGATCCGGTAAGTGGCACAGAAGCCGCCTACCCGCTCATTAATATCGTATCCATGCTTGCATGGGGACTTGGATATTTCGGAATGCCGCATATTCTTCTTCGTTTCATGGCAATCGAAGATGAAAAGAAACTTTCTTTATCCAGAAAAGTTGCAACCACATGGGTTGTCATTTCACTTGCTGTTGCCGTACTGATCGGTGTGATCGGTCTTGGTATGACTGAAGCCGGCAAACTTGAAATGCTTCAGGGCTCTGCTTCCGAAACGATTATTGTTAAGATTGCAGATCTTTTGAGTACATATGGTATAATTCCGGCACTGCTCGGTGGTACGATCCTGGCCGGTATCCTTGCTTCCACCATGTCAACAGCTGATTCGCAGCTGCTGGCTGCTTCTTCCGCGGTTTCTTCCGATCTTCTTGGTAGCATCCTTAAGAAAAAAGCAGACAAGAAAGAAAGCATGGTTGCTGACCGTGTTACACTGCTTCTGATTGCAGTAATTGCTGTTATCATTGCCCGTAACCCGGACAGTTCCGTATTCAACATCGTTTCCTTTGCATGGGCAGGTTTCGGTGCTGTATTCGGCCCGGTTGTACTGTTTGCCTTATTCTGGCGTCGTACCAACTGGCAGGGTGCTCTCGCAGGAATGGTTTCCGGCGGTGTTATGGTATTCGTATGGAAATACCTTGTCCGTCCAAATGTATCTTTCCTGAATTTCTATGAACTGCTCCCTGCATTTCTGGTTTCCAGTATCCTGATCATTCTGGTGAGCCTTGCTACAAAAGCACCATCCAAAGAAATCACCGATGAATTTGATCTGGTACAGAAAAAAATGGCAGAGTAAAACATACTTTTTTATTTTAGCTGTACGCAAAAGAACCGTGAAAACAGAATTGCTTCTGTTCCACGGTTCTTTTTCTGTCCTGTATAAAATTTCAGACTACCATATATAAGAAAAGATTGAAGCTCCTATAACTGTACAGAGTCCGCATACAACGATTGCAAGACTGCTCATAGCGCCCTCTACTTCTCCCATTTCCATTGCTCTTGCCGTACCAACTGCATGAGATGCGGTACCGATTGCAAGACCTTTTGAGATAGTATTACGGATACGGAACATTTTGCAGATAAATTCTGCCGACATATTTCCAAGTACACCGGTAATAATAATAACTGCAACAGAAATCGTCACATAGCCGCCAAGTTCCTCCGAAACACCCATTCCGATTGCGGTTGTGATTGATTTCGGAAGCATGGTGACATATTCTTTATGGTTCAACCCAAACACCACTGACATTGCCAGTACGGAACCCAGACTTGCAAGCACTCCTGAAAGAACCCCCGTCATAATTGCCACGATATTCTTTTTCAGAAGATCCAGCTGCAGATACAATGGAATTGCCAGACAGACTGTTGCAGGAGTCAAAAGATAGCTCAGGTATTTTGCACTCATATTATAACTGTCATAATCTACATGAAAAACAACAAGAAATACAATCACAAGTGCTATGGAGATCAGAAGCGGATTTAAAATCGCCAGTTTCCATTTACGCTGTGCTGCAAGGCCAATCTCATATGCAAGCAGGCTGATCACAATTCCTATCGTTGCAGAACTTAAGATCAGATTATCCATATTACTTTTTCCCCTCTTTTTTTGAAATTAAAAAATCTGTTACTTTTCCGGTTACAATCATGACTACAAACGTAGATACCACTGTGATCACAAGCAGCGGCACCAAGAAAGGCTGCAGCTGACTCCATGAAGTGATCAGCCCAACCCCTGCCGGTATAAACATAAGCGGCATGATCTCGATCAGAAACTCTCCGGTTTCTTTTACATGTTCTACTTTGATCACCTTTGTCAGAAGAAGTACAAACATCAGAATCAGTCCGTAAATGCTGCCCGGTATCGGAAGCGGGATAAAATATTTCATGATCTCACCCACACATGTCACAGCAAGAATGATTCCAAATTGTCTCAGGTATTTCACTATATTCGCCTCCCGAATTAAAATCTGGTCATTATCCGTATAATCTTTACGAACAACAAATCGTCACTTATTATAACACACCGTCTTTTGTCGTAACAAGTCAAATAAAGTACAAAAAATCGCCATATTTCAGGCGATTTTTTATTAAAATATTTTATTTATGTCAATTTTTGGTCTTTCATGCATTACTCACATCTGCTATATGTAGCTTCATAAAAGAACTCCTGCGCATTCAGCGGCGTATCTTCCTGTCTGTATACAAGATGATAATTGCCCTCTCCGTCTTCTTCTCTTGCTTTCTGGTTATCACTGAGCATTGTGATAAACATTTCTTCCAGACGCTGTGCAATATCCTGATCATAGACCGGTGCTGCCACCTCCACACGGCGAACAGTATTTCTTGTCATAAAATCAGCGGATGCAATATAGATTTTTTTCCTTTCTCCACAGCCGAAAATATAGATTCTGGAATGTTCCAGAAAACGTCCTACAATACTGACGACACGTATATTGTCGGTTTTTCCCGGAACCTGCGGAATCAGACAGTTGATTCCACGGATTACCATGTCAATTTTCACACCCGCCTCTGATGCGTTGATCAGTTTATCGATGATCTTTTTGTCCGTGAGCGAGTTCATTTTGATTCCGATATAGGCTTCCTCACCTGCTTTTGCGCGGTAGATTTCCTCTTCGATCATTGTGAGTACTTTATTCTGCAGACAGTTCGGTGCTACAAGAAGATGGCTGGTTTCTTTTACAGTTTCCCCCTTGTCAAGTGCCTGGAATACATCTGCTGCTTCCAGCCCGATCTCTACTCTGGAAGTCATATAAGAAAGATCTGTATAAAGGCGGCTGGTCTTTTCGTTATAATTTCCGGTTCCGATCTGTGTATAATATTCTACTCCGGCATCTGTCTTTCGCGTGATCAGGCAGAGTTTGGAATGCACTTTGTAGCCATCCAGACCGTAAACCACGCGGCATCCGGCTTCTTCCAGTCTTCTGGACCATTCAATATTATTTTCTTCGTCAAAACGTGCTTTCAGCTCGATCATAACAAAAACTTCTTTGCCGTTTTCAGCTGCTTCGATCAGAGCCTCCACAACTTTGCTCTGACGGGCCAGACGGTACAGTGTCATCTTAATTGCGATAACGGACTTGTCATTTGCCGCCTCATGTAGCATACGAAGGAACGGTTTCATACTTTCAAAAGGATAGGAAAGCAGCTTGTCTTTCTCTTTGATCTGTGGCAGGATCGGTTTTTCCAGATCAAATTCCGGTGACGGCTGCGGGATTCTTTTTTCAAAGAACAGTTCCGGTCTGGTACAGAGACGATCCTGAAGCTGGAACACAAAAGACAGATTCAGCGGTGCAAAGCTGCGGAACACCTGTCTGGTATCAAGATCCAGATAATTGCAGAGTGTTTTTACAATCGTATCATCCATATCTCTGGACAGCTCGAGACGAAGCGGCGCAAGCTTCTTTCTTTTTTTGATCAGTTCCACCATAAATTCGCGGTAATCCAGATCTTCGTCATAAAGTGCATCTGCATCAATATCTGCATTTCTTGTAACTCGCATCAGAGATTTTGACAGGATTTTATAGCCGGAAAATACTTTCGAAAGGAAATGCAGAATCAGTTCCTCCGACAGCATAAAGCGATTTTTCGTCGGCAGTTCTACAAGTTCCGGAAAAACCTCTCTGCTGCACGGCACGATTCCGAGTTTTTCTTTTCCGCTCTTTGTCTGCAGCACACAGACTGCATAGATCTCGCGGTTTTTGAGAAACGGAAACGGCTGGCGTTTTCCCACGATTGTAGGTGACAGAAGAGGCAGAATCTCCGAGTCAAAGAACACTTCCAGATACGCACTTTCTTCTATGCTGAGGCGGTGAAAATCAACCATACTGATACCGTTCTCTTCCAGCCTGTCCATCAATATTTCAAAAACTGAATCCTTGCGGATGTTCAGCTTACGGACAGCTTTGAGGATCTTATGGATCTGTTCCTTCGGTGTCATATTTGTTTTATTTTCACGAACATCTCCAGAGAGAATCATCTGGTCAAGCAGGGAACCTACTCTTACCATAAAAAACTCATCTAGATTGCTCTGATAAATTGCCTCAAAAGAAAGACGTTCAGCAAGTGGAACCTGCTCATTTTCTGCCTCTTCCAGTACTCGTTCATTGAATTTCAGCCAGGATAATTCCCGGTTCATATAGACTTCCTGTTGTTTCATCTTATTGTATCCTCCACTTTTCTTACATTGTCCATAATACTGTATTGCTTCAAAATCAAATACAGGTGTGGTTTATGTAAAATCTGTGGAAAATTAAAACAGTATATACTCTGAATATGAAACATCTCCGATACTGAAACGGCTTCAGAGTCCGGAAATACTAAGGATACGCCCTGCCTGTTAAATGCATGGATAAAAAGTGCATGACTCGCTTTTCAGCTCAGACAATGCACTTTTTAATCCATAACACAGTCAGGTTATATCCAAGTATTTTTACGAACTCTTGCAGATGTTCCTGTATCGGAGATGTTTATATTTCAGAGCTCTTCTGTTTTTAATTTGTCGTGGTTCGAGGTGTGGTTGAATCGTAGCGCTGTCATGCTGAGCACTGATTCGGAGTTGGTTTATTTCTTTATTAATATGTCGGAAAGTTTGCGCTTCGGTACGTAGTGTACGTCGTTTTCATCGCGGTAGTAAGCGATGTTTTCGCCTTCTTCAATTTCTTTGATGATGATTTTCTCGGCCGGTTTGCCGAACGCCACGATCAGTACCGGGGCAAGGTTGTCCGCCAGGTCTAGTTCTTTTTTGATGGAATCTGCATTGTAGTTTCCGATCATGCAGCCGCCAAGTCCTTTCTCAGCTGCCGCAAGGAGCATGGTCTGTGCTACAATTCCGACATCTTTCTGATATCTCGGAATGGATGCTCCCAGATTTAAGTCCTGACAGATGATGATAAATCCTGTCGGGCACATCCCCGGGTGCGGAAGCTTCATCTGCGGCAGTGCTCTCGCCCAGTTTGTCAGTTTCTGGATGCGTGAAACTTCTTCTTTTTCCCATGCCAGATAATAACGAAACGGCTGTGCATTCACGCTAGACGGTGCATAACGCGTACAATCTACAAAATCCTCCAGCTCTTCTTTGATAAAATGATATGACTCGTCATATCCTCTGTAACTTCTGCTTGCTTTTACTATATCTTTAAACATATCATTCTCCCATATCTTTTGCGCACTGTTTTAGCTTTTCTCTGATTGGCAGATGGTACGGACATCTCGGCTCACATTTGCCGCATTCGATACATGCGGATGCCTTTACCGGCAATGTGCGGTATCGATCTTTCGCCCAGTCTGCGAGGTCATATCTCTGCAAATAACCCGCAAAAAGGAAGACGCTCGGAATATTGATACCGACTGTACAAGGTGCACAATAATTGCAGCGACGGCAGAAATCGTTACCAAGCTGTTCACGAATCTTGTCCATCTTAGCCAGTTCCTCTTCGGTAAGTGGTTCTGTATTAGAACATGCTTTGATATTTTCATCCAGCTCATGAACTTCTGCCATTCCCGGGATGACAACTGTCACATCTGGGTTGGAACAGACGTAGCGCAGTGCCAGCGTAGCATCTTCGATTGCTCCGCCTGCCAGTGGTTTCATATCAATAAATCCAATATTTTTCTCTGCACATCTTTGGAGCAGCTCTGCTCCCTGCTGTTCTACAATGTTATATGGAAACATGATCGTTTCTACCCAGTCCAGATCAAGCGCACGCTCAAATACAGCAGTAGAATGCGCAGTAAGACCGATATGACCAATCTTGCCCACTGATTTTGCTTCCATAAGCGCCTCCAGAGCGCCACCCTCACCGATTACCTGATCAAGCTGTTCCATACTCGGGTTATGAACTTGATAAAGATCAATATAATCTGTACGGAAATTTTTCAGACTGGTTTCAATATCAGCAGCCATTGCTTCCTTTGTTCTTGCCATGGACTTCGTCGCAAGCACGAATTTATCACGAATTCCTTCCAGTCCATATCCGATATACTGCTCACTGACTGTATATCCTCTCGCAGAATCAATATAATTGATTCCCCTCTTCATCATGGTATGAAGAAGCTTTTTTGTTCCTTCCTCATCGATTTTCTGGATTGGAATGCCTCCGAATCCCATACGTGAAATCTTTAATCCTGTCTTTCCAAGCGTTCTGTATTCCATGATATCATTCTCCTTATCCTGTTAAAAAAAAATACCACCGAATCTCTCCGGTGGTATCATCACTTCTAATCAATTATACACGAGACAGATATTCACCTGTTCTTGTATCGATTTTCAGTTTGTCTCCCTGGTTTACAAACAGAGGAACCATTACCTGCGCACCTGTCTCAACAGTTGCCGGTTTGGTTGCACCCTGTGCAGTATTTCCAGCGAATCCTGGCTCTGTCTCGATAACTTCAAGCTCTACGAACAGAGGCGGCTCAATAGCATATACATTGCCATTCCAAGAGCAAACTTTAACAACTTCGTTTTCTTTAACGAATTTGAGGGAGTCACCTACCTGCTCTTTTGTAAGTGCTACCTGATCATAAGTTTCTGTATTCATGAAGTTGTAAAGGTCTCCATCATTGTACAGATAGCTCATATCAACACGGTCAATACGTGCCTGCGGGAATTTCTCTGTAGGACGGAAAGATTTTTCCAGTACAGCTCCTGTGATAATATTTTTATATTTTGTTCTTACGAATGCAGCGCCCTTTCCAGGTTTTACATGCTGGAACTCAACGATCTGACATACATTTCCTTCAATTTCAATAGTGACACCGTTTCTGAAATCACCTGCAGAAATCATTTTAATATCCTCCTTCTTTGTGTGTTCGCTACCAACTATTTTATAATATATAGAAAGTTTTTTCAACTATTTTTTTCATATGTAGACAATTTCTCTTCAATTTCTTTAATAAGCTCCTCAAAAGGCACTTCTCCGGTAACAACCTGAATGTCTGCAAACTTCTGATATACCGGATCTCTCTGTTTCAGAAGCTTCTTGATCTTGTCATCCCGGTCTTCTCCGTCAAGCATCGGATCTTTCTTTGAATCTGCCAGGCGTTTTTTCAGCGTAGTCAGCGAACCTTTCAGATATACGACCGTTCCCAGTTCTTTAAGATATTTTTCATTCTGTTCCTGAAGCGGAACTCCTGCACCCAGTGAAATCACTTTTCGTTCCGAATCCTGAATCAGCTGCTTTAAGGCAACTGTTTCCAGTGCTCGATAATATGCTTCTCCGAATTTTTCAAAAATTTCCCGCGCTGAAAGATTCATTTTTTTGGTGATAAGTTTGTCAAGATCGACAAACTGCAGCCCCAGATCTTTAGAAAGCTGCTTTCCTACTCTTGTTTTACCTGAACCCATAAACCCAATGATAACCACGTGGTTCATGAAATCCCCTCCTCCTTTTTGTAAAAATGTAGTACTATTTTTTCCAGATATCGTTTCAGAACGATCTGGATTTCTTCTTTGGGATGGATCGGCTTTACGAGAATATTGCGGATGCCGGTCCTTTTGGCTCCGTATACATCTGTAAAAAGCTGATCCCCTATAAAAATCGTATTGCCGGTATCCGTTCCCAGAAGTTCCATTGCCTTCCGGTAGTTCTTCACAGACGGCTTGTGGGCATTTTCAATATATCTGGCCTGAATCGCATCTGCAAAAGGCGCCACCCGCTCAATTTGATTGTTTGACAGCAGGCAGTAACCAAAGCCGATTCCGCGAAGCCGTTCAAAAAGAGCTATCGCCCTGTCATCTGCCGGTGCCCCGTGAGGCACCAGCGTATTATCAATGTCATAGATCAGTCCACGATACCCTTCTTCGTAAAGCTTCTCGTAGTCAATCTCATATGCTGAATCCAGATATTCATCCGGAAAAAAACAACGAAACATCCTTTTCTCCTGTCTGTAACTTTTATCGTTCATCAAGCGGAACGTATGCCGCTTCCGGAAGAACGCTCTTGTATGCCGGACGAATGATCTTGTCTGTATTGATCAGCTCCTCCATACGATGTGCACTCCAACCTACGATACGCGCTACCGCAAACATCGGTGTATAGAGCTCATGCGGAAGATCCAGCATACTATATACAAATCCACTGTAAAAATCGACATTGGCACTGACACCTTTGTAGATTCGTCTCTCTTCTGCGATTACTTCCGGAGCCATCCACTCTACCATAGAATACAGGCGATAATCTTTCATGCGGCCTTTTTCTTTGGCAAGGCTTTCTACGAAGCCTTTCAGGACTTCTGCTCTCGGATCCGATACCGAATAGATTGCATGTCCCATACCATAAATAAGACCTCTCTTATCAAATGCTTCTTTATGAAGAAGGCGTTTCAGATAATTTCTTACTTCGTCTTCATCCTCCCAGTTATGCACTTCTTTCTTCATGTCCTGGAACATCTGAATGACCTTAATGTTAGCACCACCATGTTTTGGTCCTTTCAGGGAGCCAAGTGCAGCCGCTATAGCAGAATAGGTATCCGTTCCGGATGAAGAAACTACATGTGTCGTAAAGGTAGAGTTATTACCACCGCCGTGCTCCATATGAAGGATCAGCGCAAGATCAAGAATCTTTGCTTCCAGATCTGTATATTTTTTGTCCGGTCTCAACATACGCAGGATATTTTCCGCTGTAGAAAGTTCTTTCTTCGGATTGTGTATATAAAGACTCTTTCCTCTTACATAATGATTATATGCCTGATATCCGTAAACGGAAAGAAGCGGAAATACACTGATCAGGTTCAGACACTGACGCATAACATTCGGAAGTGAAATATCATCCGGATTATTATCATAAGAATACAGTGTCAGCACACTTCTGGAAAGTGCATTCATAATATCACGTCCCGGTGCTTTCATTATAACATCTCTTACGAAATTTGTCGGTAATGAACGTTGATTTGCAAGTAATTTCTGAAAATCTTCCAATTCTTTTCTGTCTGGCAGCTTACCATAAAGGAGAAGATATGTCGTCTCTTCAAATCCGAAACGGTTATCTCTTACAAATCCAGCTGTCAGATCCTTAATATTATAACCACGGTAATAAAGACTTCCCGCACAGGGAACTTCCTTACCATCTACGACTTTTACTGCCTGTACATTGGAAACCTGTGTGAGTCCGGCAAGTACACCTTTACCATTGATATCACGAAGGCCCCTCTTTACATCATATTTTCCATAAAGAGACAGATCTATACTGGAATGATCTTTGCATTCCTGTGTCAGTCGTTCGATTTCCGGTGTTACCTTTGTGTTAAATTCTGCCATGTAATATTGCTCCTTTCAGAAATTCAGATTCTTTTTCTCCGCTTCTTTTTCTCCGCTTTTCCTCCTCAAAATAAAACCTTATAGTAATGTAACTCTTTACTTATGCTGACGATAAGTACTTAAGAACTCACGCAGCTTTTCCGATGCGCGCTCAAGCTGTCTGATGTTCGGCAGATAAACCACCCTGAAGTGATCCGGCTGCATCCAGTTAAATCCCTTACCCGGAACAAGAAGCACCTGCTTCTCATGAAGAAAATCCAGTGCAAACTGCTCATCATCCGTGATGTTGAATTTCTCTGTATCGATCTTCGGGAAAATATAAAATGCCGCATGTGGTTTGACAACAGAAATTCCCGGAATATCTCTCAGTGCATTGTAGATGCATTCTCTCTGCTCATAAACTCTTCCGCCCGGTTTGATATATTCGGTAACACTCTGATATCCGCCCAGTGCAGTCTGCACAATGGACTGAGCCGGAACATTAGAACACAGACGCATGGAAGACAACATCTTGATTCCTTCTATGTAACCTTTAGCTTTGTCCTTCGCACCGCTTAAGATCATCCAGCCAATACGAAAACCTGCGATCATATGTGACTTCGAAAGTCCGGAAAATGTCACACAGAAAACATCCGGTGCCAGAGATGCGATGGAAGTATGTTCATATTCATCCATAACCAGACGGTCATAAATCTCATCCGAAAAGATGATCAGTTCTTTCTCTCTTGCGATCTGTGCGATCTGCTCCAGAATTTCCTTCGGATAAACTGCTCCGGTTGGGTTGTTTGGGTTGATGATAACGATTGCCTTTGTTTTGTCTGTAATCTTGCTTCGGATATCGTCAATATCCGGATACCAGTCGGACTGTTCATCACAAATATAATGTACCACATTACCACCGGCCAGTGTTGCTGTCGCTGTCCAAAGCGGATAATCCGGTGCCGGAATCAGGATCTCATCACCATTATCAAGAAGTGCCTGCATGCAGAGATTGATCAGCTCACTGACACCATTTCCTGTATAAATATCATTCATTGAAACATTTGGGATATTTCGAAGCTGCGCATACTGCATAATTGCCTTACGTGCTGAAAAAATCCCTTTCGAATCAGAATATCCCTGAGATGTACGGATGTTGCTGAGCATGTCCAGAATGACTTCCTGAGGAGCGGAAAAACCGAACGGATATGGATTTCCGATATTCAGTTTCAGGATTTCCTTTCCTTCATCTTCCATTTTCGCCGCCTCGTCAACCACCGGGCCTCTCACATCATACAGTACATTATCGAGTTTCGTTGATTTGTCAAATGTTCTCATTTTTTCACTCCTCTCCATGAGTTTTCTATTCGTATTGTAATATAATCTCATATTCAGACACTTTTCGCAAGGTAAAATTCCATACAAAATTTTGTTTGCGCCCCGAAATATATTTTTTTTATTTTTTTTACAATTTTCTTTGCAACTTTACCACTTTCGTGTATAATAGTCCATGGACAAATGTCTTACACAGATAGACATGATTCAATAAGCGAATGAGGAGGAAATCAACATGTCTTACACAGAAGAAGTTTATGAAAGAGTCGTTGCACAGAATCCTGGCGAGCCGGAATTCCATCAGGCAGTAAAAGAAGTTCTGGATTCTCTTAAAGTTGTTATCGACCGTAATGAAGAAAAATACCGCAGTCTTTCTATTCTGGAACGTCTGGTAGAACCAGAAAGAATTATTTCTTTCCGTGTTCCGTGGGTAGATGACAACGGAACCGTACAGGTTAACAAAGGATATCGTGTACAGTTCAACAGCGCAATCGGACCTTACAAAGGTGGTCTTCGTTTCCATCCTACAGTAAACCAGAGCATTCTGAAATTCCTCGGTTTCGAACAGGTATTCAAAAATTCTCTGACAGGTCTTCCGATCGGCGGTGGTAAAGGTGGTTCCAACTTCAATCCTAAGGGTAAATCCGACAGAGAAGTTATGGCATTCTGCCAGAGCTTTATGACAGAGCTCTGCAAATATATCGGCGCAGACACAGATGTACCGGCTGGTGACATCGGTGTTGGCGGACGTGAGATCGGTTATCTTTTCGGACAGTACAAACGTGTTCGCGATCTCTATGAAGGTGTCCTGACAGGTAAAGGACTTACCTATGGCGGTTCTCTGATCCGTACAGAAGCAACAGGATACGGTGTTGTATATATCCTTAACGAACTGATGAAAGATCACAACGATTCTCTCGACGGAAAGACTGTTGTTGTTACAGGTTCCGGTAACGTTGCTATTTACGCAGTACAGAAAGCTACTCAGCTTGGTGCAAAAGTTGTTGCTATGTGCGACTCCAACGGATACATCTATGATCCGAACGGTATCAACCTTGATGTAGTGAAAGATATCAAAGAAGTAAAACGTGGACGTATCAAAGAATACGCTGACCGTGTAGAAGGTGCTACTTACACAGAAGGTGTTGGCATCTGGAACATCAAATGTGATGTATATCTTCCATGCGCAACTCAGAACGAACTTGACCTTGATGGTGTAAAAACTCTGATTGCAAACGGATGCAAATATATCGTAGAAGGTGCAAACATGCCTACTACAAGAGAAGCTACAGACTACGCTATGGCAAACGGTGTTCTCTTCCTTCCTGGAAAAGCATCCAATGCAGGTGGTGTTGCTACTTCCGCACTGGAAATGAGCCAGAACTCTCAGAGACTTTCCTGGACATCCGAAGAAGTTGATGCTAAACTTCATCAGATCATGGTTGACATCTACGCTAAGATCAGCGATGCCGCAAAACGTTATGACCTGACAGACAACTATGTTGCCGGCGCAAACATTGCAGGTTTCGAAAAAGTTGTAGATGCTATGATCGCTCAGGGTATTGTTTAATTCTCTGACTGTATAAAAGCATAATTTTTAAGGCGTTCCGGTTTTGACCGGAGCGCCTTTTTATTGTATAATCCAGCTTAATACTTCTCTCTTAATACCTTATTCTTCTTATGGCTCCATAAATTTCTTCAGTTCATCCATAAATGTACTGACATCTTTGAATTCACGATATACAGATGCAAAACGAACATAAGCAACTGCATCCAGGTCTTTCAGATGTTCCATCACGATCTCGCCAATACGGGTACTTGCAATCTCCCTGTCCGCACTGTCAAAGATGTCCCCTTCTATGGAATCCATCGTCATTTCAATTTTTTCTATCGGTATCGGACGCTTGTAGCAGGCGCGTAAGATTCCATCCTGAATCTTTGCACGGTCATACTGTTCACGTGTCTGGTCTTTCTTGATCACACTCAGTGGAATCGTCTCTACCTTTTCGTATGTAGTAAAACGTTTGCCGCAGGATTCGCACATTCTTCTTCTGCGGATGGAATTGGTGTCTTCTACCGGTCTTGAGTCTACAACTTTACTGTTATCCTGATTACAAAATGGACATCTCACAGTATTTACCCCTCTTTCCCCTTTAATAAAATAATTATATTTATTTTTTCTGACAGTGTCAACAAAAGCTCATGTATATCTGTAAAAAATATTCATATATTAATAAAAACGGTATTTTTATGAGACTTTGTGAGCTTCGACAGAAAGAAATCATTAATACCTGTACCTGCAAAAGCCTCGGTTGTCCCATTGACCTGGAATTTGACTGTGCCACAGGACGCATTCATTCCCTGATTGTTCCAGGTCCCGGTAAATTCTGCAGTTTTTTCGGACGCGAAAATGAATACATTATTCCCTGGAACTGTATCTGCCAGATTGGTGATGACATCATCCTTGTAGAAATTAAAGAAGAGAAATGTTTTCACAAAGAGCACCTTCTCTGATCCTGTCAAGGTCTTTTATTTTTTATATTTTTTCCAAAAAAGAATATTTCCCGTCCTCCCTGTGAATCATTTGTAATACCAAATGAAATAAGGAGGATATTTCGATGGCACTTAATAAAGTAGAAATCTGCGGGGTAAATACTTCCAGTCTTCCGATTCTAAAACAGGAAGAAAAAGATGAGCTGTTCCGACGTATCAAACAGGGTGACACCAAAGCAAGGGAACAGTATATTAAAGGAAATCTGCGTCTTGTATTAAGTGTTATCCGACGTTTTCAGAACAGCAATGAAAATCCTGATGATCTGTTTCAGATCGGCTGTATCGGGCTTATGAAAGCAGTTGATAATTTTGACGATACCCTGATGGTCAAATTTTCGACGTATGCAGTTCCGATGATCATTGGTGAGATCCGCCGCTATCTGCGTGACTACAACAGTATCCGCGTCAGTCGTTCTCTGCGTGATATTGCATACAAAGCTATTTATGCCAAAGAAAACTATATCCGACAGAACCTGAAAGAGCCTACCATGGAAGAAATCGCAAAAGAAATCGGCATCGAAAAAGAAATGATCGTCTATGCACTTGATGCTATCCAGAGTCCGGTCAGCCTCTATGAACCCGTCTATTCCGAAGGCGGCGATACGCTTTATGTCATGGATCAGATCAGTGACCGCAAAAACAAAGAAGAACACTGGCTGGAAAATCTGTCTCTCAAAGAAGCCATGAACCGCCTCGGCAGTCGGGAACGGCATATTATTGAAATGCGTTTTTATGAGGGCAAAACACAGATGGAAGTTGCGGATGAAATCGGCATTTCTCAGGCGCAGGTCAGCCGCCTCGAAAAAAACGCACTCAAGACCATGCGAAATTATCTCCGTCCCTGATCCGACATTATAAGCTTTCCAAAAAAATGTCCCCTTAAGAAGATTTTGGTTAATTACCATATCTGCTTAAGGAGACTCATATATCATTTCAGAGCTTTTTCCAGTTCTTTAATAATGATTTTTAATGCCTTAATTCGGGCATATTTTTTATCCACGGACTCAAGGATATGCCATGGTGCAAATGTAGTACTTGTCTTTTTGAGCATTTCATTGACAGCTTCCTCATACTGATCCCATTTTTCACGATTGCGCCAGTCTTCATCCGTAATCTTCCACTGTTTTTCCGGGTTGTTCTGCCGCTCCGTAAAACGTTCCAGCTGCGTATCTTTGTCGATCTGTACCCAGAATTTAATAATCACAGCGCCCCAGTCATGCAGTTCTTTTTCAAACTCATTAATTTCATTATACGCACGTTTCCAGTCATTTTCACTGCAGAATCCCTCAAGACGTTCCACCATAACACGTCCATACCATGTACGGTCAAAAATTGCGATATGTCCATCCTTCGGAAGTCTTGTCCAAAATCTCCAGAGATAATGTCGTGCTTTTTCATGCGGCTCCGGACTTGCGATCGGCTGCACCTCATATCCGCGCGGATCCAACGCACCAGTGACTCTCTTGATGTTTCCGCCCTTTCCGGCAGCATCCCATCCTTCATAGGTAATAATTACAGGTACACGTTTACGATACAGGCGGTTATGCAATTCTCCGAGCCTGCTCTGTAATTTCTTTAATTCTTTCTGATATTCCTCTTCATCTATTGTCTTGCCTTCCAGCTCGACATCTTTCAGTTTCGGCATTTTCACAAGTGGAAATACATTCTGGAGAATCGGTACGGAATGTCTCTGATTCTGCAATGCAACCTCTATACTGCTTACCAGTGTATTCATAACCTGCAGTTCTGCCCACTTTTTATCCTCCGCATCTATGATATACCATGGGGAAGTTGACATATTGGTATCTTTCATATAACGGTCAATCACATTTTTGCATTTTTTGTAATGCTTGTGCTGCCATTTATCAGCACCAGTCACACGCCACTTCGTATCTTCTTTGTCCAGAAGCTTCTCCATGCGCTTTCCTTGCTCATCTTTATCGATCTGCATGAAAAATTTCAGCACAAGATATCCATTATCGGTCAGCTGGCGTTCAAATCGGCGGATACTTTCAATTCTTTTTTCATACAAATCACCTTCCAGATCACCGGAGAGAACATCCATGACAGTCTGCTCCATCCAGCCAGAATCGAGGAATGTAAATTTGCCTTCTTCCGGGATCTGTTTCATATAACGATACAAAAACGGTCTGCGCAGTTCTTCTTCTGTCGGTGAAGACATCGTTGCTACTTTGAAAAAACGAGGATCAATATTTTTGATCACTTTGCCGATCATACTGCCTTTACCTGCCGCGCTCCATCCTTCAAAAAGAACCAGCACCGGCAGCTTATGCTCCTTGATCTTCATCTGGAGATCATACAGACTGCTTTTCGTTTTTTCAAGCTGTCTTTTCATTTCTTCCCTGTCCGGCATTTCGCCCGGTGTCCATGATTTTAACATATAGATTCCCCTTTTCTTTTTTTGTACATAGTATATCATACTTAATCATAGAATATAAATTATTTTTGTGCATTTTTTACTATTAATGTAAATAAGCACATAAAAAAACAGAACCATCTGTTTTCGGATGATTCTGTCTTTTATCTCATGAGCAAGATCAGGAAAGTTCAAGTTTTCCGGTATATAACTGGTAATAGGTGCCTTTCTGTCTGATCAGATCTTTATGATCACCTCTCTCGATGATCTTTCCATGTTCAAGTACAATGATCGCATCACTATTTCGGATTGTGGAAAGACGATGGGCAATAACAAATACGGTACGTCCCTTCATCAGGTTATCCATACCTTTTTGTACAATGCTCTCTGTACGGGTATCAATACTGGAAGTTGCCTCATCCAGAATCAGTACCGGAGGATCTGCAACTGCTGCACGCGCGATAGAAAGAAGCTGTCTCTGTCCCTGTGACAGTTCCTCACCGTCTCCGCTCAGCATTGTATCATATCCCTTCGGGAGCATCTGGATAAACTGATCTGCATGTGCAAGTTTTGCAGCTGCATAAATTTCTTCATCCGTTGCATCCAGTTTACCATATCGGATATTGTCACGGATCGTTCCGGTAAAGAGGTGTGTATCCTGCAGAACGATTCCCAGTGAATGGCGCAGATCATCTTTTTTGATCTTTGTAATGTTGATTCCATCGTAACGGATCTTACCTTCCTGAATATCGTAGAAACGATTGATCAGGTTAGTGATCGTTGTCTTTCCTGCACCGGTAGAACCTACAAATGCAAGTTTCTGTCCCGGTTTTGCATACAGACTGATGTCATGGAGAATTGTCTTGTTCTCATTGTATCCGAAAGTTACATCTTCGAAACGTACATCACCTTTCAGTTCTGTATAGGATACGGAGCCATCTGCGGAATGTGGATGTTTCCATGCCCACATACCGGTTCTTTCTTTGCATTCTACAATGTTACCGTTTTCATCTTTTCTGGCATTGACGAGAGTCACATACCCCTCATCCTCTTCCGGTTTTTCATCAATCAGATTAAAGATACGTTCTGCTCCGGCAAGTGCCATAACGATTGAGTTAAACTGCTGTGCCACCTGCATAAACGGCTGTGTAAAGCTCTTGGTAAACTGCAGATAGGAAGCCATAACACCAAGAGTGATTCCGCCTACTCCTGCAACAGAAAGTATACCACCGAGAACCGCCGTCAGTACAAACTGCAGGTTTCCGATATTTCCGATCACAGGTCCCATCATATTGCCATACTTATTTGCCTGAGACGCACTCTCAAAAAGTGCTTCATTCAGTCTGTCAAATTCTTCTTCAGATTTTTTCTCGTGGTTGAAGACTTTTACCACACGCTGTCCATTCATTCGTTCTTCGACAAACCCGGTCACATCCGCCAGTGCCATCTGCTGACGTACAAAATATTTTCCACTCTTGCTTCCGATCTTATTTGTAACAAAAAGCATCACAAAAATAATCAGAACTGCAAGAATTGTCAGAAGCGGGCTTAAAACCAGCATAGAAACAAATGTAACAACAATCGTAAACAGCGCCATCAGTGCCTGTGGAATTGCCTGGCTGATCATCTGTCTTAAGGTATCGGTATCATTGGTATACAGACTCATGACCGATCCGTTTGTATTCTGATCAAAATAACGTATCGGAAGTGTCTGCATATGTTCAAACATATCGTCACGTACTCTTTTGAGTACACCCTGTCCGATATAAACCATCATTCTGGTATATATGAAAGTTGCCGCCACACCGGCAAGAAAGATGCATCCCAGAACTGACAGTGCCTTATAAAGCCCGGCAAAGTCCGGTTGTTTCTGTCCAATCAACGGAAGGATAAAATCATCCAGAAGGTAACGAAGAGAAAGGGATACTGCCGTTGTCGCAACCGCACTGATCAAAATGCAGATGAATACCAGAATAAACTGAAGTTTATATTTTTCTGTTACATATTTCAGAAGACGTTTTGCTGTCTTTATGTCATTTTGAGTCATTCTTGTTTTCTTTTTCTTATTCATCCTCTTCGCCTCCTTTCACCTGTGATTCATATACTTCTCTGTAGATTTCATTCGTTTTCAAAAGTTCCTCAGAGGTTCCCACACCGGCAATCTTACCACCATCGAGCACAATGATCTGGTCGGCATCTTCAATTGAGGAAACTCTCTGTGCAATGATGATCTTAGTCGTATCCGGAATTTCTTCACGGAATGCCTTACGGATCAGCGCATCTGTCTTTGTATCTACCGCACTGGTAGAATCATCCAGAATCAGAATCTTCGGTTTTTTAAGCAGCGCACGTGCAATACAGAGGCGCTGTTTCTGTCCACCGGAGACATTGTTTCCGCCCTGTACGATCATAGTATCGTATCCTTCCGGAAACTCGCTGACAAACCCATCTGCCTGCGCAAGGCGACACACTCTCTTAACTTCTTCATCACTGGCAAGCTCATCACCCCAGCGAATGTTGTCATAGATCGTACCGGAAAACAGAACATTGTTCTGCAATACCATGGAAACCTGATCTCTGAGAACTTCCAGATTGTAATCACGTACGTCAACCCCGGCAACTTTTACGACACCGGAAGTAACATCGTAAAGACGTGGAATCATCTGCACCAGTGTAGTTTTCGCACTTCCAGTTCCACCGATGATACCAACTGTCTGCCCCGATTTAATATGAAGACTGACATCCTTAAGTGAAAGGTTTCCGCCTTCTCCTGCATAACTGAAATTCACATGATCAAAAATAATCTCACCATTTCTGACTTCTTTGACTGCATCTGCCTTATCCTGCATTTCCGGAACTTCATTCAGCACTTCCGTAATACGGTCTGTCGATGCTCCTGCAATCATGATCATGACAAATACAAATGTTACCATATTCAGGGACATCAGAATCTGCAGTGCATAAACGATCACGCTGGTCAGCTCACCGGTCTCCATTGTTCCGAATACAATACTTTTTCCGCCAATCAGAGCAATCAGCAATACAACTGCATACATCATAAACTGCATGACAGGTGCATTCCATGCAACGATTTTTTCTGCTTTTGTAAACAGTGTATATACGTAATTAGATACACCATGGAATTTACTGATCTCATGTTCTTCTCTTACAAACGCCTTTACTACGCGGGATGCATTCACGTTTTCCTGCACGGAATTGTTCAGCTCATCATACTCATCAAATACTTTGATAAAATTCGGATGTGCCTTCTTTGCAATAAAAATCAGTGTTCCACCGAGAAGCGGAATTACGATCAGGAAAAGAAGTGCGATCTTTACATTAATCAGCAGTGTCATGATCCAGGAAAGTGCGATCATGATCGGTGCTCTTGCAAGAAGACGGATACTCATCATATAAGCCATCTGCACATTCGTGATATCCGTTGTCATTCGTGTGACCAGTCCTGATGTGGAAAAATGATCAATGTTTTTGAATGAAAAATCCTGCACCTTATAAAAGATATCATGACGGAGATTTTTGGCATATCCGGCAGATGCCACCGCTGCCATATTTCCTGCCTGTACACCAAAATAGAGCGCAAGCATTGCCATAACTACCAGGATCACTCCCCGTTGTATGATATAGCCCAGATCACCGTTTGCAATTCCCACGTCAATGATCTTCGCCATTTCCAGTGGAATGAGCACTTCCATCAATACCTCCAGGATTACCAGCAATGGCGCCAGTAGCGACTGTTTTTTATATTCCCGGATAGATTTAAAAAGTGTCTTATTCATTTACCATCATGTCCTCCTCTTCAATTTTCAAATTAGTTTGAAGCCTAACCTTCCATATTATACAAAATCTTCCCTGCTAAAATCAACTACTTTTTTGTGTCCTTTTGGACACATTTTCAATATAGCACCGTCCTTTTTTCCGCAAAAAAATGCCCTGTTATAAGGACATTTTTTCGCTTTCGTATGTATTTCTGACTTCCTCCGCTCTGGTTCGATGCGGAAAGCAGATATTTCCAAGCTGTCTTACCGGCATGACTCCCATCAGAGAATTTGTAACAAAACATTCTTCATAATACATCAGTTCATCCGGATAGATGATTGTCTCCACCACGCTGAATTTTGACATTACGTATTCTCGCAGAATTCCCGGCAATAATCCACAGGACAGCTGCGGTGTATAGATCATATTTTTGCGCACAAAGAAAATATTGCTGACTGTCCCCTCGCTGATCTGGCCCTTTGTATTGACAAAGACCTTCTCGTTAATACCGGCTGCCATTGCAGCTCTTTTTTCAAGGATACAGTCACCGTAATTCAAAGTCTTGTGATAGACCAGCGAAGATGTCTCATTTCTACGCACTTTACTGATGTCTGCCACAAAGCCTTTTGCATAATCCTCTTCAGAATATGTATTCGTTCTCATCTGGAAAAATAAGTTTTCGGCTGAACAGACGATTTTCAATACACCATGATCCGTCATCTCCGAATCCTGACTGGCAAGATAAGAAAATACTTTTTCTTTTGAAAATCCTCTTGCACTGCAGGAACCCAGCTGCAGGAAATCAGCTGCCTTTTCCAGTCTTTCTATATGCTTTTCAAGTAATATCGGTTTTCCTTTTTCGACAGCAATCGTTTCAAACGCACCCATCCCGAACAGAAAACCTTCATCTAACCGGATATCCATACTTCACTCTCCAATTACTTATCTCATAGCCTGAAGAACCGCCTTCGCTTTCTGAAGTGTTTCTTCATATTCAAATTCCAGGTCGGACTCTGCGGTAATACCGCCTCCCACCCCCAGATAATACTTTCCATCTTTATGCAACGCAGTCCTGATCACGATATTGAAATCGCAGTCACCATCCAGCGTCAGATAGCCGATAGATCCGGTGTAAAGATTTCGTTTATTATTTTCCATCTCATCAATGATCTCCATTGCACGATACTTCGGCGCTCCGGTAATTGAACCACCGGGAAAAGCTGCCTCGAGAAGATCCATAACGTTTTTACTCTCTTCCAGATCCCCCTCGATATCAGAAACCAGATGAAATACCGTCGCATATTCTTCTACCGTAAAAAGTTCAGTCACCTTGACACTTCCCGGATTACACACCCTGTTCAGATCATTTCGCTCAAGATCCACGATCATCAGAAGTTCACTTTTGTCTTTTTCAGAGTTTTCAAGTTCTGTCCGCATAAGCATATCTTCTTCCGGTGTCTCCCCGCGCTTACGTGTGCCTTTGATCGGTCGTGTATTTACATGCCCCTTCTGCATTTTAAGGAAACGTTCCGGCGATGCACATACGATCTGAAAATCTCCATAGTCAAAATAACCACCAAACGGAGACGGATTATTTTCCCGAAGATCATAAAACACATCCAGCGGTACTTTGTCACTTTTCACAGTGAGCTGCTGTGTCATATTGACAATGTAGATATCTCCCTCTATAATATAGCGGATCATACGATCTACTGCCTGCTTGTATTCGTCCTTCGCAAAATTCGGCAGCACCTCGATCGGATATTCTGTATCTGACTCTTTCTGCATATACACCGGCTTCCCGTTTATCCGGGTCTCCATCTCATCCATCAGTTTCGCAGCTTTCCCCGTGATGCCATTCGCAATCAGATATGTACGCTGTTCCTGCCTGTCCTCTATAATATAGAAGTCATAAAAGACAAGTACAGCATCCGGAATCGAGACAAGATCTTCCTTCGCAGAATCCACTTCCATCAATTTTCTTCCATATTCATAGGAAAAATATCCTATCGCACCGGAAATTATCGGAAGCTCAGTGTTATTTTTGTCTTTGTGTTCTGCCAGATATGTTTTCAGATATGTTTCGAAAGAACACGTTGTTTCTTTCTCGCCATTAATATAGAAGCCATTGCCTTCTTTCACAAGTTTAAGATATGGCACTGCACCTATAACAGAATATCTTCCAAGCTTGTTAACCAGCGAAGAATCCAAAAACACACTGTCATCTGTTCCTGCAAAATATGTATAAAGCTCTGCTGCACCTCTGGCAGGCTTCATTTCTTTTATAATACGCCGTTTATTATACATCGTTTTTTCCCCTCTGTCCATTATCGAGAACATTTCTTTGTGTTTTTTCATGTACATTTTGTACTATATTGTTTTAGTTAATGTGCACATTCCGCGATGTGGCAGAAGTTTTCAAGCAGTTCATGTCCATACTCTGTAAGTACTGCCTCCGGGTGAAACTGAACCCCATACAACGGAAGAATCTTATGTGAAAGTCCCATCACCGCACCATCCTCTGACACAGCATCGACATTGTAATCCGTCGGAATGCTGTCCTCTTTTACAATCAGCGAATGATAACGCGTTACTTTAAACTTTTTCGGCAGTCCTTCAAAAACACCGGTTCCCATATTTGTAATCTCCGTCACCTTTCCATGCATCGGTCGCTCACCTTTTTTTACCGTTGCGCCACAACAGTGTCCAAGTACCTGGTGTCCGAGACAGACTCCAAGGATCGGAATTTTTCCCTGCAGACGTTCCACTGTCTGTACACAGACTTCTGCATCCCACGGACGTTTCGGTCCGGGGGACAGAATGATTCCCTGCGGCTGCATTTTTTCTATCTCATCCACGGTGATCTGATCACTTCTTTTTACAACAATCTCCCTTCCAAGCTCCTCAAAGTAAGCCTTCAGGTTATAGACAAATGAATCATAGTTGTCGATCATTAAATACATATCGTCCTCCCTGTCATCAAATCGCGGATAAAATAAAAAAAGAGACAACGAGTGTGCGTATTTTCATGCACACAGTCGTTATCCCTGATTGGTCCGTAATCTGTGAAATTTTTATCTTTTTCTTTGCCTTTCTTCTATAGATAGCTTTATGCTATCATATCTCTCATTTCACGTCAATAATTATTCAACCTGAATATTTTTTTCAACAAATTACCCCTTTTCTATCAAATACATCTATGCTATACTGTACGGGAAATGAATGATATGCAAAATAGGATCTTATGCGTCAAGTGTTCAGCGAATGGGGAGTTGTCGCCGAAACGAAAAGTCCGTCTTACGGTATAGGATCCGCACCCGTTGCGACAATATAAGAGGTTATCTCATATTGTGTAGGGATACGTTTTTCGACATACGTTCTATCACAATTGGAGATATCTTTTTTTGTTTTATTTTACAAATACATTGACAAAAAGCAGACAATCTCCACGATACACAATATCATTATAATAGGAGGTTGTTTTTTTATGGTAGACAAACAAAAAGTAGAACAGGCAATCCGACTTCTCCTTGAAGGAATCGGTGAAGATACAGAACGTGAAGGACTGAAAGATACCCCGGACCGCATCGCACGTATGTGCATGGAAATCTATGGTGGTCTGGATGAGGAAGCAGATCAGCACCTCGCCAAACAATTTGAAGTAGAAAATAACGAAATGGTCCTGGAAAAAGACATCACATTCTATTCCATGTGCGAGCATCATCTGATGCCATTTTACGGCAAGGCTCACATTGCTTACATACCAAACGGCAGAGTTACCGGACTTAGCAAACTTGCCCGCACCGTAGATGTCTATGCAAGAAGGCCTCAGATTCAGGAACGTCTGACTGTACAGATTGCAGATGCTCTGGAGCGTACTTTGAATCCCAGGGGTGTTATGGTCATGCTTGAAGCCGAACATACCTGCATGACAATGCGCGGCATTAAAAAGCCAGGCAGTAAGACCATCACTACTGTAACACGAGGGGACTTCAAGACAGATCGTGAACTTCAGAAGCAATTCCTCTCCATGGTAAAAGACTGATGTCTGCTGGTATGACAAGAGTTCAGGCCATCTGGCAGCATCCGCTTTATCAGAAACACCTGACTGCGCTTACCCGGCTGGAGTCTGACCGTATTTTCTGCCGCCACACCCCGGAGCATTTTCTGGATGTAGCAAGACTGGCTTACATTTTTGCACTGGAGCGAAATCTGGACTGTTCCCGTGAACTGATCTACTGCACTGCCCTTCTCCATGATATTGGCCGTGCCGAACAGTACACAAACGGTACACCGCACGATGAAGCAGGTGTCACCATTGCAGGGCAGATTTTAGCAGATCTAAACTTCTCAGAATCAGAAAAAGCTCAGATTCTGACGGCAATCGGAGAACATCGTTCTTCCACCGGAAATCTTCCGATACTCAGCCAGATTATTTATGAAGCAGACAAAAAATCCCGCAATTGTTTTTTATGCTCTGCCGAAAAAGAATGTTACTGGGCTCCTGAGAAAAAAAATATGACGATTCAATATTAAAAGGAGAATCTTAAAATGAAAATTGGAAATCGTGAATTCGACGTAAAAAACAGAACTTATATTATGGGAATTCTGAATGTCACACCGGATTCTTTCTCTGATGGTGGCAAATGGAACTCTATGGACCATGCACTGAAACATGCTGAGACTATGATTGCCGAAGGTGCAGATATTCTGGATGTCGGCGGAGAATCCACACGTCCGGGACATACTCCGGTAAGTGCCGAAGAAGAAGCTGCTCGCGTCGTTCCGATTATTGAATCACTTCGCAAGCATTTTGGTGTTCCGATTTCTGTAGATACATATAAAGGAAGTGTTGCTGATGTCGCCGTACAGGCAGGTGCGGATCTTGTCAATGACGTATGGGGATTGAAATATGATCCGGAAATGGCAGGCGTAATTGCAAAACATGATGTAGCCTGCTGCCTGATGCATAATAAAGCAAACACAGAATACAACAATTTTCTCACCGACATGCTTACCGAAACGCAGGAATGCGTAAATATCGCGCGCAAGGCAGGCATCAAAGATGAACGTATTATTCTTGACCCGGGTGTAGGATTTGGAAAAACATATGAAATGAACCTTGAAACCATGAACCATCTGGAGCTTTTTCAGCATCTCGGATTCCCGGTACTTCTCGGCACTTCCCGTAAATCCATGATCGGTCTTACACTCGATCTCCCGGTTGACCAGCGTGTCGAGGGAACAATTGCCACTTCTGTCATTGGAGTTATGAAAGGCTGTGCTTTCGTGCGAGTCCATGATGTAAAAGAAAACAGACGTGCCGTACTGATGACCGAAGCGATTCTCGGCAGAAACATCAAATAAAGAGATAATTAAAAGGATTAAAAATAAATGGATATTATTGAGATTAAAAACCTTGAGATTTTTGCTAACCACGGAGTTTTTCCGGAGGAAAATGTACTCGGGCAGAAATTCGTCGTATCAGCCAAACTTTATACCAGTACACGTAAAGCCGGTCTGACAGATGAGCTGACTGCTTCGATTCACTATGGAGAAGTCAGCCAGATGATCACAAAGTTCACCAAAGAGCATACCTACAAGCTTCTGGAAACTCTTGCTGAAAACCTCTGTCAGATGCTTTTGCATGAATTTCCACTGATGAATGCAATTACTCTGCGTATTGAAAAGCCATGGGCACCGGTCGGACTTCCACTGGATACAGTTGCAGTAGAAATCACACGTGGATGGCACACCGCTTATGTTGCTTTTGGTTCTAACCTCGGAGACAAGAAGAAATATATCGATGATGGCATTCAGGGCCTTAGGAACACTCCCGACTGTGAAGTCGCGGCCATATCAGAATATCTTGTCACAGAACCCTATGGAGGTGTAGAACAGGATGAATTTCTCAATGGTGTGCTCCGTCTCCGCACGCTTCTGACTCCTGAAGAGCTGCTTGACCGTCTTCATGAACTGGAAGCGGCAGCCAACAGAGAACGTATCATCCACTGGGGGCCTCGTACCCTCGATCTTGATATTTTGTTTTATGATAATGAAATCATTGATACACCGGATCTCCATATTCCTCATATTGATATGGAAAACCGTGATTTTGTGCTGAAACCGCTGGATGAAATTGCACCATATTACCGTCATCCGGTTCTGAACAAAACCATCCATCAGCTTCTTACTGAACTTAATTCAAAAAGCAACTAAAATTCTAAAGCTTCTGAGTTTCTGGCTATATGCCAAGACTCAGAAGTTTTTTTGCTTCTTCAAGGCGTTCATAAAACTGTTCGTAGAAATCGCGTTTCTCTTCATACACTTTATAATAGAAACGGCTGAGCACATACATATTCAGATTTCTGATCAGCTCCGTATCTTCCGTCTGGTAAAAAATCTCCTGCACATCAAGAAGGAACTGATGCCAATCCCATACAAATTTTTCATATTGTTTCAAATCCGGTGTATCGAGCCATTTTTTTACTTTGATCTTTGAACGGTTTTTCTTCGTACATTCATGTATCTGCAAAATATATTTAAACCCCTCTTCCGAATAATATCTTCCGAGTGGGAACAAACGGCAGAATCCCGGACGAATTGCATGGACCGCGCATCTTCCTTCTCCGTTTAGAAATACACATTGTTCTTCTGCTCCTTTCATCGCAAGATGCGGAAGAATATTTCCGTCTGAAATGCCAAGTTCCAGCATATTGCCGATCAAGTCTTCAGGAGTCCTCTGAAGCCCCCTACTCAATCGACAGACATCATACGGATCCAGGAGCACGGAATCACCCATCCCCTTACAGCAGTCACAGCAGCCTTTACAGTCCTGGCAGTCCGCTTTTACCATATCATTTGCATCATATAATTTTCCATCTGAAATTTCTTCCAGCGTTACTTCACGTCGCATAGATTTTCCTCTTTCTTCCTATACTGTTCCTATATTACTTGCATGACTTATGATACAAGACTATAATAGTGCTTGTCAATCATCAAGAAAAACGGAGGAACAGAAAATGCGATCTCTCGCAATCTATCTAAAAAACTATAAGAAAGAAAGCATTCTTGCACCTTTCTTCAAATTTCTGGAAGTTGTGTTCGATCTGCTTGTTCCGGTAGTAATTGCCCAGATCATTGATGTGGGTATCACAGGAAATAATCGTCCATACATCATTGAACGATTTTTTATCCTAGTGCTTATGGCTGCCGCCGGACTTACAGTCAGTATCACTGCCCAGTTTTTTGCAGCGAAAGCCAGTGTAGGATTTGCCACAGAACTGAGGCAGGCTGTTTATGACCATATTCAGAAGCTTTCCTATACAGAACTTGATACTCTGGGAACCGATACACTGATCACCCGTCTCACCGACGATATCAACCAGGTACAGAATGGCGTAAACATGGGACTTCGCCTTCTTCTTCGAAGTCCTTTTATTGTGCTCGGTTCCATGGTCATGGCATTCACGATCAATACTCGCTGTGCCCTGATTTTTGCCGTTGCCATTCCGGTACTTTTCCTTGTGGTATTTGTTATCATGTACCTCAGCATCCCGCTTTTTGGTAAAGTACAGGGACGCCTTGATACAGTTACCGGTCTCACCAGAGAAAACCTGACCGGTGTACGTGTCATTCGTGCTTTCTGCCGTGAAGAAGAATCAGTCCGTGAATTTGACGAGAGCAATGCCGCACTTACAAAATTAAATGAATTCGTCGGAAAGCTTTCCGCTCTCCTCAATCCAGTCACCTATGTGCTCATCAACATTGCTACCGTTATCCTGATCAACAATGCAGGACTTCAGGTAAACTTAGGTAACATGCAGCAGGGTGAAGTTGTTGCGCTTTACAATTACATGGCACAAATGATCATTGAGCTCATCAAACTTGCATCTCTGATCATTACTCTGAACAAATCTGCCGCATGTGCAAACCGTGTTGCCGACATCCTTAAAATAAAAACTTCCATGGATTATCCGGATGACACCGCTTCTGCTTCCGCAGCCGCTGAAAATGCCGTAGAATTTCAGGATGTTACCTTTGCCTATGCAGGCACAGGCGCACCAAGTCTTTCTGATATCTGCTTTTCTGTAAAGAAAGGCCAGACTGTCGGAATCATCGGTGGTACCGGCAGTGGTAAATCCACTCTCGTCAACCTGATCGCACGTTTTTACGATGCCACAAAGGGAACGATTATGATAAATGGGCAGGATATCCGAACCTACAGCCAGCATGATCTTCGTGAAAAAATCGGTGTTGTACCGCAGCGTGCAGCACTTTTTAAGGGGACGATCCGCGAAAATATGAAATGGGGACGCGAAGATGCAACCGATGAAGAAATCTGGGATGCACTGACCACTGCCCAGGCACGTGAAATCGTTGAGGGAAAAGACGGTCAGCTTAATTTCAAACTGGAACAGAATGGCCGAAATCTTTCCGGTGGTCAGCGTCAGCGACTGACAATTGCCCGTGCTGTCGTTAAGAAACCTGAATTTCTGATCCTTGATGACAGTGCAAGCGCACTTGACTTTGCCACAGATGCCGCACTTCGTAAATCTCTTCATCAGTTAAGCGTAAATATTACCACTTTCCTCGTCTCACAGCGTGCAGCAAGTATCCGTCAGGCCGATCTGATCCTTGTTCTGAATGACGGTGAACTTGTCGGCAAGGGCATCCATGATGACCTGATCCGTACCTGTGACATTTACCGTGAGATCTATTTCTCCCAGTTTCCGGAAGAACGGGCGAAATATACTGTATCAAATACTGCCGTATCCGGTGGAACTATGGAGGTGGTATCATGAACAAAACAACAAATGATACAGCAAATGCAAGCAGTATGGAGACTCTCTGGAAAGTACTCCGTTTCATCGGAAAATACCGTTTTCTCCTGATCTTAAGCATTATTCTGGCAGCTATATCTGTTATTCTTCAATTATACGTGCCGGTACTTTTTGGTAACGCGATCGATCAGGTCGTTGCCGAACACGACGTAAACTTCAGTATGATGTGGTACTATCTGACAAGAATTCTTGTCATGGTCATCATCTCCAGTGTCGCTACCTGGATCATGAACATCATCAACAACCGCATGACTTTCCATACGGTACAGGATATCCGTGCAAAAGCGATCCGTCAGATTCAGGTACTGCCGCTCTCCTATCTGGACAGCCACAGCACCGGTGACATCATCAGCCGTATCATCGCCGATACCGATATCCTTTCCGATGGTCTTCTTCTCGGATTTACACAGTTGTTTTCCGGAATTGTAACCATCATCGGAACTCTGATCTTTATGTTTTCCAAAAACATTCGGATCACCCTAATGGTCATTATCCTCACCCCGGTCAGTTTTTTTGTAGCAAGATTCATTTCTTCCCGCTCTTTCCATATGTTCCGGAAACAGAGCGATGCACGTGGCCGTCAGACAGCCCTTATTGAAGAAATGATCGGTAACCAGAAGATCGTACAGGCTTTTGGATATGAAGATAAATCTTCAGCACGTTTTGCAGAAATTAACAATGAGTTGAAAGAATGCAGCCAAAAAGCCGTCTTCTACAGCAGTCTGACCAATCCGTCCACCCGTTTCGTAAACAATGTTATTTACGCAGGTGTTGCACTTGTCGGTGCATTTATGATTCCGGGCGGTGCACTTACTGTCGGCGGTCTCTCTGTATTGCTTTCCTACGCAAACCAGTACATGAAACCATTCAACGACATCAGTTCTGTTATCACAGAACTTCAGAACGCACTTGCATGTGCGGCCAGAATCTTTGCACTTCTTGAAGAATCTCCGGAAAGTGCAGATCCGAAAGAAGCCCTTACCGATGCAAAAGGCGAGGTCAAGATTGATCATGTCAGCTTCCGCTATGTTCCTGATAAAAAACTGATTGAAAACTTCAATCTCCATGCAGAACCGGGCAAACGTATCGCGATCGTCGGTCCGACCGGCTGTGGAAAGACCACCTTTATCAACCTGCTGATGCGCTTCTACGATGTGACCGGCGGCACGATTTCCATTGACGGACATCCGATCAATGAAATTTCCCGCCATTCCCTGAGGAACAGTTTCGGTATGGTACTTCAGGATACATGGATCAAGAACGGAACCGTCCGTGAAAATATCAATATAGGAAAACCGGATGCTACCGATGAAGAGATTATAGAAGCAGCCAAACGTTCTCACAGTTGGGAATTTATCCGCCGTCTTCCAAGCGGACTGGACTCACAGTTAAAAGAGGACAGCTTAAGCCAGGGCGAAAAACAGCTTCTCTGTATCACACGTGTCATGCTGTGTCTGCCGCCTATGCTGATCCTGGACGAAGCAACCTCAAGCATCGATACCAGAACAGAGCTTATGGTCCAAGAGGCATTTGACCGTCTTATGGAAGGACGTACCAGTTTCATCGTAGCCCATCGTCTCTCCACAATCCGCAATGCCGATGAAATTCTTGTTATGAAAGACGGAAGTATCATCGAACAGGGTTCTCATGATGAACTTATGGCAAAAGGCGGATTCTATCAGAATCTGTACAACAGTCAGTTCGTAAAAGTAGCCGAATAATTTTATGTATTGCAAAACCCGTCAGAGCAGTTGGTTTTATGCCATCCGCCCCGACGGGTTTTCTTTTTGGGTTTTATTTATTTGACTGAAGGACTACTGTCGTCATTCTTCTTTATTTTTCTGTGCAGCCAGATATTCTTCTGTGAGTGCTACTGCATCACGGATACAGTTCGGACAACTTCTGAGGACTTTACCTGTCTCTACACCTTTTAATTCTTTACAGAGATATGAGCCGTTCTGCTCTTTAAATTTTGCAGCATACTCTCTGACTTTTTTGTAGGTATCGCCTTTCGTCATTTTTCCTTTTTCCGGATTGCCCACACTGTTCTGCAGACCAATGATCATCATCATTCCGGAAAGTGCGCCGCACACCTCCATCATTCCCATGCCGAGTCCGAATCCTTCTGCAATACGGAACATTTCTTCCTCGTCCACTCCGAATTCTTTACAGAATGAACATGCAACTGCCTGTGCACAATTATATCCTTTGTCATGAAATGTGATTGCCTGTTCTGCTTTTGTACTCATTTTGATTCCTTCTTTCTATCGTTTTCGTTTTCTTTCTGATTTATTCGATATTACTATATCAGAATTATTACAATTTATCCACCATTCTGTTGAATATACTCTCATATAATGGTATAATTATTCTTAATATTAGAGTAAAAGGTCGTATTTTTATGAGTATAACAAATGTGCTGTACAGCCGCTCAGAGTTTCTCGAGAACGTAAACGATTTCCTTGAAAGTCATGCACTGTCTGACTGGTGTATTATATCTATTGATATTGAACGATTCAAATTATTTAATAACTGGTACGGTCAGGAAGCCGGAGATATCCTGCTTACCAATATCAGTCAGTATCTGCTTCGTATTCAGCAGATGAAAGGCTATCTCGCCGGTTATTTTGGGGGAGATCATTTCTTCATGTGTATTCCGGACGATGACCAGCTTATCAACCTGATTTATAAAACGATCCGGAGCTATATCGGCATCCACAGCCAGAACGAGGGATTTCTGCCTATCATTGGCATCTATTCTATCCCTGATGATCATCCGGATGTTGCAACGATGTGCAACAATGCACAGCTCGCAGGTTCTGATATAAAAGGCAATTTTAATAAACGTATTTCTTATTTCACTGATGAAATCATAAATCAGCTCGAAAAGGAACAGCAGCTGATCCACGATGTAACAGTCGGTCTTGAAAATAAAGAATTCACCTTTTATCTCCAACCAAAATGCAACAGCGAAACAGGTGCTATCGTCAGTATGGAGGCACTCTCTCGCTGGATCAGTCCGGTTCGTGGTTTTGTTGCCCCCGGTGAGTTCATCCCGTTTCTTGAAAATAACGGCATGATCACTTCACTTGATACATATATCTGGGATGCCGTGTGCCAGACGCTTTCCTACTGGAAACATGATCACCTTTATGTTGTTCCTATTTCAATCAATGTATCTGTTACTGATATCGAAACGATCAATGTTCCTGAATACCTGCAGGATCTCATCACAAAATACGACCTTTCTCCTGAGATGCTGCTTGTTGAAATTACAGAGACGGCCTTTTCAGAAAACAATATCATTGTAAGAGAAACCATCGATCAGCTTCATCAACACGGTTTCTGCGTTCTGATGGATGATTTCGGAAGTGGCTACTCTTCTCTTAACATGTTAAAAGACACAAATGTTGATATTTTGAAACTTGATATGAAGTTCATCGAAATGAATCCGGAAAACTGCCAAAAAGGAATTCAGATCATCGATTCTATTGTCAATATGGCACATAAACTCAACCTGCCGATTATTGCAGAAGGTGTAGAAAGCCCTGAACAGATTAAAATGCTGCGTTCTATGAATTGTATCTATGCGCAGGGGTATTATTTCTACAAACCAATGCCGATCAGCGATGCAGAGGATCTTCTGACCACAGTTCCTCACGAGAAGTACCATCACGTATGCAAACAGGATCCGGCTGATTCTCGAAATACCGCGGATGCGTTTCATGAAACCTCAGTTACGCATTCTATTTTCAAGATTCTTGCCGAAAATTCACTGGTTCTCGCCAGATTAAATCTGAATAACGGTGAATACGAAATTTTAAAAAGAGATTACCGGCTCCATGGATGTGGACTTGAAATGGAACATGATTTTGAATCATACAACCGTCGCATATTAAATGAAAAGCTGATCCATCCTGATGATGAAGAACTGTATCGCGCCAGAATCACATTGTCCTCACTGCATGATTTCTTTTTTGACGGCAAAAAACAGCTCAGCTATCAATTTCACCGTCAGTTGAATAATAAATATATTCCTACTGTTATGGAATTTTTTGCAGGCAACCGGTGTGATGTACAAAATCCGTGGATTGTTGTACTTATTCGAGAAATATCTTGACAGTGCGCAGTGATAAGTGCTATTTTTACAGTAAAATTTTAAAAATCATATGACGAGGTGCAAAGACATGCAGGAATTAAAACCAATTAAAGAAGGTAAAGTACGAGAGATCTATGATAACGGAGACAGTCTGATCATGGTAGCTACTGATCGTATCAGTTGTTTCGATGTTATCCTGAACAATGAAGTGACCAAGAAAGGAACAGTACTGACACAGATGTCCAAATTCTGGTTCGACCTGACCGAAGACATTCTGCCTAATCACATGATTTCTGTTGATGTAAAAGACATGCCGGAATTTTTCCAGCAGAAAAAATATGCTGGAAAATCCATGATGTGCCGTAAGCTGAACATGCTCCCGATCGAGTGCATTGTTCGTGGCTATATCACAGGCAGCGGCTGGAAGAGCTATCAGGAAAACGGAACCGTATGCGGCATCACACTTCCTGAAGGTTTAAAAGAATCCGACAAGCTTCCGGAGCCAATTTACACCCCGTCAACCAAAGCCGAGATCGGTGACCACGATGAAAATATTTCTTTCGAGCAAAGTGTAAAACATCTCGAGAAATATTTCCCGGGCAGAGGTCAGGAACTCGCAGAAAAACTTCGTGACAATACGATTGCTCTCTATAAAAAATGTGCAGAATACGCACTGAGCAAAGGTATCATCATTGCTGACACCAAATTCGAGTTCGGTCTGGATGAAGATGGAAATATGGTAATCGGTGATGAAATGCTGACACCGGACAGCTCCCGTTTCTGGCCTGCAGACGGTTACGAACCAGGACATGGACAGCCATCCTTCGACAAGCAGTTTGCACGTGACTGGCTGACCTCTAATCCGGGAAATGACTGGACACTTCCACAGGAAATTGTGGACAAAACCATCGCAAAATACCTGCAGGCATACAAAATGCTTACCGGCAAAGATCTTGACTAATATACATTAAAGGAGTGAATTATACGAGTGGACGCAAGTGACACTTACCAGGTGATTATTCTGATCATACTACTGGCATTATCTGCATTTTTTTCATCAAACGAGACTGCACTTATGGCAGTCAATAAAATCCGTCTTCGTACGCTTGCCGATGACGGCAATAAACGGGCAGCCAAAGTTCTGGACATTGTCGAAAACCATACTTCCAAAATGCTCAGTGCCATACTGATCGGAAATAACCTTGTTAATATCACCGCTTCCTCTCTTGCCACTTCACTGGCATACAGCTTTGGCGGCTACATGGTAAGTATTGCCACAGCTGCATTAACGGTGGCAATACTTATTTTCGGTGAAATTACACCTAAAAATTATGCAACATTAAACGCAGAAAAAATTACATTACGCTATATTCCGGTTCTCAGCTTTTTTATGACGATCATGACTCCGTTCATCTTCATCATCAATCTATTTTCAAGAATCTTTATGAAGCTTCTGCGTGTGGATCCTGATGCCGTCAATAAGGCAATGACGGAGGAAGAACTTCGTACGATCGTAGATGTCAGTCATGAAGATGGTGTTATCGAATCAGATGAAAAGAAAATGATCTACAATGTGTTTGATCTCGGGGATGCCGATGCCAAAGACATCATGGTTCCACGTGTCAACGTCACATTTGCCGATGTAAATTCGACTTATGAAGAACTGATCGATATTTTCCGTGAAGACCGTTTTACCCGTCTGCCTGTTTACGAGGACACACAGGATAATATCGTCGGAATCATTAATATGAAGGATCTCCTTCTCTATGATCCCGATGAACGATTTGATATCCGCAGTTTTCTCCGTAAACCTCATTTCACATATGAGTACAAAGACATTTCCGAGCTTCTTGTGGAGATGCGTGAATCCACTTTCAATATTGCCATTGTTCTTGACGAGTACGGTGAAATGACAGGTCTCATCACCCTGGAAGATATTCTGGAAGAAATCGTTGGAGAAATTCACGATGAATATGACGAAAATGAAAACGAACTGATCAAAAAGCTTTCTGATCGCGAATATGTCATTGAAGGATCTATGAGTCTTGATGATGTTAATGACCATCTTGGAACACATCTTGAATCCGAAGACTATGATTCACTTGGCGGTCTTGTGATTGAACATCTGGATCGTCTACCCGTCGCAGGAGATCAGGTAATCACCTCTGACGGTATCCGCCTTGTCGTTGACAAGCTTGATAAAAATCGTATCGAAAATGTACGTGTATTTCTTCCGGAAAAGCAACCCGATGAACCCGAAGCAAACGATTCTGATGTATCTGCAGAATCTTAAATGATCCAGTTGAATCTGATCTGCACATGCAATAATCTCTTCGTAATTCTTATAAAGATTGCCATCATCTTCAAAAGGAAAAATAATTTGCGCAATAAAAGACTGTACTGAATATAAGTTTCTGTACAGTCTTTTTCTAATTCTTATTTTATTCTGCAATCGTTTTCACGTTTTCCTTTTTGCTGAACTGCAACAGCTCCAGCAGGACTTCATATACTGCTTCATTCCTTTTTACAATGATTGCAAATTCTTCTCTGGCCTCATTCAGGCGGTGAAAAAGCATGCGTACCGCAGTCGGTTTCTGCTGCTTCTGCCTCTGTTCACGCAGATAGCCTTTTTCATCGTAATAGTAACGTTCATCTATTATAAAAACGAGTTGATCCTGATATCCTTTCAAAAGAATCTCTGCTTCTTCCTCATCATTTGCATACACCACCTGAATATGAGGGTAATAGCGTACCGTTCTCTTTTCAGGTAAATGCATCATATTTTGAATGAAAGATGAAAGTTCCGCATTTGTACGGATACGGTTCGTAAGATGAAAGCTCTGAATATCCGGCAGATGTTCGATCTCACGGATCATAGTCCTGTCCATTTCTTCATCTGAAATCATATCTTCATCGTCACTGGAAAAGATTACCGGATGCTTCTCGCTCAATTCCAGTATCACGTGTAGCTTCTCCTCTGTAAGCAAATGCGCCTCATCTACCAGAATTGCACTGTATTCCTTAAGATCCGGACATTCTTCAAGCTGGCTGTCCGATAAAAATGCGATCCGTAACAATCTGTCGTGCAAGATTTTCCATTCTTTTCCGGTTTCTCCACAGTGGATCATACATACCTTCTGATGTACCGAAAGCTTCATTGCTATGTCATAAAGCAATAACGTTTTCCCTGTTCCCGGCAGACCACTGAACCAGAAGTAACCGTACTTGACTTTTCGTATTTTATCCAATATTCTCCGCTCAATATCCTTCTGCTGCGAAGTCAGAAAATATTCTTTATTCAGAAATCTTTCCGGCTCGGTCACTGGTGAAAACAGATACATTTCTGCCTGAAAAAGATCTTCAATATCTCCCTCATAATCTTTGCTCTGTCTCTGTAAGGCAAGACACAGCTGATCCCAGTCTGCCTCAACAATATGATCATGATTGTTCAGTCGTACCAGACGTTCCTGGCTGCTGATATATGTATAAGACTGAATCATTTTCCCCTGCACAGACAGATAATATCGATTCTGTAAAAGCTGTTTGCGTACTGCCTCGTCTGAGACTTTTCCGCTCTTTAATTCAATATTTACAATCTGATCGTCTTTTATCTGCAGAAGGTCAAATTCCTTGCCAAGTCTCGGAACCTGAAACGAATAGAAAAAACGCAACGCATGGACATCCTGCATATGTACCTCCAGCTCCCGTACCAGCGCTTTCATACTCTCCAGTTCCCATTCCCGCATTTTCAGGAAATATGTTCTTCCCGATAACTGCCGCTCCAGTTTCTGCAGGCACTCAATATTCTGATTTCTTGTGATCGCATAAATTGAAATAGACTTCATTTCCTTCCACCTGCTCCGACATCTCGTTTTTCTCTCTTATTCTATGCTTACTCTTTGATTTCTGCCCATGCTTCTTTCAGCCGATCCAGTGAATATCCTGCATTAGCAGGACTTGTAGACGGCAGTTTATGTGCTTTGATTCCGTTTACCGGATAAATGTATTTGCAGTATAGCTCATAAGCCTTGCCACCGTTAGTATAAATAGTCTGTATATCTGCAATCTTAAGAATTTCCGACAGATCATTCGGTATCACGTCTCGGATGCTGGCATCAGACGAGCCTTCGATTTCACAGCTTTTGATTACATCCCAGACTGCAATGTGATTTGCAAGCAGCATTACTTTCTTTTCTTCTATCGTCTGTGGAACTTCACATCCCAGAATTCCGGCAAGTACCTTCCAGAAACGGTTCTGTTTATGTCCGTAGAAAAACTGCTGTTCCCTGGACTTTACCGATGGAAAACTCCCCAGAACCAGGATTCTGGAGTTTGCATCATAGACCGGTGGAATTGTGTGTTTTATCATGGTGATCCTCCTTTCCACTAAATAGCAACTCATGTAGTGCTAAAAAATCACTATATGTCTCAATCCCATATCAACACCTCCAGATTGCTTCTCCTTCAGCACCACAGACAGCAATGCTGTGCACCACCTTGATAAATACTTAAAGTCGAATGTATGTTCTTTATTATTTTAGCATATACGCAGTAATTATTCCAGTGCCAAAATTATATTCAAAAGGCTTTCGTTAAATATCCATAATGGCAAGTTTTGATTAGTCTGTTTCTTCTATTATCAATTTGCTTTTTCAAAGTCGCTGCTTTCTTATCTTTCATACAAAAATATATTGACTCTATAGACTGATTGGTCTATTTTATAAATAGATTATATAACATTCTTGGAGGAGTATATGATAGATATGATTTCTAATTATGAAAAAGCAAAAATTTCTATGGCACGCGTTTTCCTGCAATATGATCAGGCTGCAATGATACATAAATATTCATTAGAATACGATTCTGACTGGTTATATATTACTTTTGTCAACCGTATCTATCGCATTAACAGAAAAACGGGAAATGTTCAGTGGTCAAATCATAATTTTGAAACGGTCTATGAATCCGACTATAATGAGACAATGACCATTTATGATGTTTTATGTTATTCAAAAGATGGTTGCCATCTGGCTAATGAATTTGTAAACATAAACAGTCTTTCTACAATCATGACTGGAAATCTTTCCCAGAACAGCGGATTTTTTAAGAATATTGCTGACTTTTTTAACGGAAAAACCATTGAATTACGTAATGCCTGTGCAGTTCTTTCCGGAAAGGAACTGGGAAAAGGAGATGTTGCTTTCGAATTAAAACTTTTTCCTTTTTTGCCGATTATCATTCGTTTCTGGGAGGCTGATGACGAATTCCCGGCAAGTATTCAAATTCTTACAGACAGGAATACTTTAGATTACATGCATTATGAAACGCTTATGTTTGCACTTACACATCTGTTTTCCAGACTGAAGGAGGAAATGCAAAATGAAGAAAGGTGAAGAGTCCAGACAACGCCTAATCGAATGTGCTGCTGAATTATTTTGGAAAAATGGGTATTCTGCCACTGGAATTAGCGAAATTCTAAAGCAAACAGGCCTTCCAAAAGGATCTTTTTATTTTTATTTCAAAAGCAAGGATGATCTGGCAACAGCAGTGACGGAATACTATCAAAAAATCTTACTGGAACAATTTCGAAGCAGTTCTCAGGGAAATGACTGGGAAAGTTTTATAGAAGAAATCTTCGATTATTTATTCGGAAGGGCAACTGGACAGACATTTGCAGGCTGCCCGTATGCGGTGATGGGCATGGAAACAGCCCTTAGCAAGCCAGCGGTTGCATCTGTATTTATGGAAGGACTAAAAAAATTCGAACAGATTTTTCAGGAAGTATTGTTATACTCCGGATTGTCTCCAGATCATGCAAAGATTCTTTCTCAGCGTATGCTTTCCATCTATCAGGGATATCTTCTTCTTGGACGAATCAGCAACAATACTTCCTTTTTGAAAAATGCAAGAAAAAATATGCTTGAAATGTATCGGGAATACCGATCATATCATGAAATCTGAAAGGAACCTATATGAGTACAGTAATTCTTTCCTGCACCACACTTCTGGAATATGTACAACAGGCTCAGAATATCTGCAATACGGACTTTCCCATCATTGAATTAAATCGGCAATACTACATAGAGCCCTCAAAAATGAAGGAAGACATTCTTCAAACCCTCTCCAGTCTGCCGTCAGATATGGATACTGTTCTTGTAGCTATGGGGTTCTGCGGCGGATCATGGCAGGATGTGTCCTGCTCTAAAACCCTGGTGATTCCCAGAGTTTCTGACTGTGTTGCACTTACACTAACCGCACCGGAACAATATGCTCCGAATCTGCAAGAACCAGGTCATATGTACCTGCTCGGAAATTGAGAAAATGGATTTTCTGTTCAGGCCATTTATGAAAGTCTTCTGAAGGAATATGATAAAGAAATTTATAATGCAAAATCATTCTAAATACTGCTACCAAATTTGGTAATATATCTGTCCGCAGATATGTTTAGGGCAGTTTTGCGAATGGCATTAACACCCTTTTAACGCTCACTATAATTGAAATCGGTATTTTCCTTTTCCATGTCCGGTTACGGATACGATTACCTTACTATCAACCAACAGTTTTATCAGCTCGGATGCTCTTGTTGATTTTAACCCGGTAATATCTTCTACAATCGTTCTGCCGAAATATTCTTCTTTTCCACATTTTGAAAACAGTTCAAAAGTATGATTTATTGTTTTTTCTGAAATCATATCCGAAAAAGCAAGTAATTTATTTCGAATGTTCGCTTTTTGACTTTCAATGTCCGCTTCCGTATTCCCAATGTCCGCTGGAAACATTGAGGTCTTCAGCAACCTGTTCCTGTGTAAGTTTCTTTATAGTACGAGCATTTTTAATTTTATCAGCTATCATAATTCTGTATACCTCCTTTCTTCCATGAGATTACAGCAAACGTAGTAGTAACGTCTATCAAAAGGCTTTTACATATTAGATAAAAGCATGTAAAATTTCTTTTACATAGCTTAATTGCGGTCTATTTAGCTTGTTTCTTGACTACTCATAAAAAATATTTTTACTTTCGCCCCACCTGTATTTTCAGAATTTGAAAGTTTAATCCCTCCGCCATATTTTTCAGCCACAGTTTTTGCAAAAAATAGCCCAATCCCATAATGGGCTTCTCCATTTCTACTTGTGTCATCCATAAAAAACTGCTCTGTGCCATGCAATAATGCTTCTTTTGTAAATCCTGATCCGCTATCCTCCACAATGAATGTCAGCCGGCCATCCTGCTCCTTTGCGTCAATATAAATGATTCCATTTTCTTTTGTATGCTCCACTGCATTCTGAATCACATTCATTACTGCCCGAAACATTTGATCATAGACAATCATTACCTTTTTATCACTTTGCTTTGCCTTCCAATCTATTTTCTGGTGATAGATTTCTGCCAGTCCAAGTGCCTGCTCCTTTATATCTGTAAAAAAATCTTCTAACCTCACCGTTGTATAGGTAACATCACTGCAATTCCATGATT
>ENA-ORNZ01000173-ORNZ01000173.1-human-gut-metagenome-genome-assembly--contig:-NODE-173-length-96293-cov-6.219009_pt1 | contig 96293 bp, 80 predicted proteins | sample MGYA00242124_ERZ509040 | MGnify/ENA primary metagenome ERZ509040 (study PRJEB26280, sample SAMEA2338733) | human gut metagenome | biome: human gut; feature: human-associated habitat; material: faeces... | reverse complement strand
CGTGTTTAGCACCTGCATCGATATGAGCCTGAGCTTTGTCTTTGGATGTATAGAAACCTGTGCACTCGAGAACTACGTCTACACCGATTTCTCCCCAAGGAAGTTCTGCAGCGTTAGCTTTTGCATAGATTTTGATTTCTTTTCCGTCAACTGTGATGGAATCTTCGCCTGCTTCTACTTTGTCAGCCAGAGCGTATCTTCCCTGAGTTGAGTCATATTTTAATAAGTGAGCAAGCATTTTCGGGGATGTAAGGTCGTTGATAGCAACGATTTCAAATCCTTCTGCTCCAAACATCTGACGGAAAGCCAGACGACCGATACGGCCAAATCCATTAATTGCAACTTTTACTGCCATGATAAATTCCTCCTATGAATTAAATGGTTGATTTATGGCGTTTGTTAAAGAAACGTCAACCTATTGCATATTGTATCGAATCTTGTACAAAAATTCAAGACCATTTTATAAAAAAACATGATAAAAATGTTTTAATATAGAAATGAAACCATAGCAGGAACTATTTTTACATGCTATAATAATGTCAGTCCATGCAAAGGAGGATACAAAAATGTCAAATCAGATCTTATGGGACTGCCATATGCATTCTTCTTTTTCTGCTGACTCAGACACATCTATGGAAGATATGATCCATGAGGCGATCCGACGTAATCTCTCCGGCATCTGTTTTACAGAGCATCTGGATCCTGATTACCCACCCACACCGGATAATGAAACATTTGAGCTTGATCTGGACGGATACAGAGAGACGCTTTTCTCACTTCAGGAGAAATACCGTTCAAAACTGAATATACATTTCGGCATTGAACTGGGACTGCAGCCACATCTCGCCGATTCTTTGAACAAACTTCTTAAGACAATACCTTTTGATTTCGTGATTGGTTCTTCTCATGTGGTTCATGGTTATGATCCATATTATGGAGTGTTTTTTGAAAATCGTGAGGAATCCGCGTGTTACCGTGAATATTTTGAATCTATTCTTGAGAATCTTAACGCTTTTTCCGGAATGGATGTTTACGGGCATATTGACTATATAGTCCGCTATGGTCCGAATCAGAACAGAGAATATTCCTATGAACGTTATCAGGATATTCTGGATGAGATCCTGCGCACAGTCATTGACAAAAATCTCGGAATCGAGCTGAATACAGGTGGTTTTCATTATGGTCTCGGGGAACCGAATCCATGCCGTGCCGTCATCCGCCGTTATCGTGAACTTGGTGGCGAGATCATCACGGTCGGAGCCGATGCGCATGCTCCGGACAAAATTGCCTATGATTTTGACAAAGCTGCCGCCATACTTGCAGAAAGTGGCTTTAAATACTATACTGTATTCCAAAACCGCAAGCCGGAATTTATTAAATTATAGCTATTAATTAATTTTCAGATAAAGATACAAAAGGAGGCTATTTATTATGGCAAAAAAACGTCTTCAGAAAAAGCGTGAAGCTGCCAGAGCTTCTGCGGCACAGACTGCCGCACCAAAAGCAGAACCCATCAAAAAAGTAACTAAAACTGTCGAACCGTTAAAAGTGGAGACTAAGAAAGTTGAGCCGGTTAAGGTGGAAACCCAAAAAACTGAACCAATTAAAGTTGAGACAAAAAAGACCGAACCGGTTAAAGTTGAAACCAAGAAGGCTGAAGCTGTCAAAGTCGAGACAAAAAAGACTGAGCCGGTTAAAGTTGAGACTAAGAAAACCGAGGCTGCTAAAGTCGCGACGAAAAAGACTGAGCCGGTTAAGGTGGAAACCAGGAAAACCGAGGCTGTCAAAGTCGAAACTGCAAAATCCGAACCGGTCAGACTTGAAAACAAACGCGACGACGACCGCATCTACTGCGAGCGTCTTGCCCGCCATCTCGACGAACTGAAATGGCTCTACTGTGAACTGTATCAGGACAATCCATATGTCACGATGCACCTGAACGATCTTCTGAAAGTACTCAAGAAGTTCTACGACATGCGTGGCGATGCACTGAAAGAATCTGATCTGAAACGTGAAAAAGATCCGACATGGTACAAGCGCAATGATCTTACCGGTATGATGATGTATGTCAATGCATTTGCCGGTACTCTTTCCAATCTGGAATCCAAACTGGATTATGTTCAGGAATGCAATGTTAATTATCTGCATCTGATGCCGCTTCTTGACTCCCCGAAGGGACGCAGTGACGGCGGTTATGCGGTTGCTGATTTCCGTAAAGTCCAGGAAGAACTCGGAACCATGGATGATTTTGCAGATCTGACTGCTGCCTGCCACAAACGTGGCATTAACGTCTGCCTGGATTTCGTCATGAACCATACATCCGAAGATCACGAATGGGCAAAACGTGCCCGAAATGGAGAAAAAGAATATCAAGACCGTTACTTCTTCTTTGACAACTATGATATTCCTTCTTTATATGAGCAGACCTGCCCGGAAGTTTTCCCTACTACTGCACCTGGCAACTTTACCTGGCTGGAAGATCTTCATAAACATGTTATGACTACCTTCTATCCTTATCAGTGGGATCTGAATTACCGCAATCCGATTGTTCTCAATGAAATGATCTTTAATATGCTGTATCTTGCCAACCAAGGTGTGGATATCGTTCGTCTGGATGCTGTACCATATATCTGGAAACAGCTTGGAACCAACTGCCGCAATCTTCCACAGGTTCACACCATTGTACGTATCATGCGTATGGTCTGCGAGATTGTATGCCCGGGCATACTTCTTCTCGGAGAAGTTGTTATGGCTCCTGAAAAGGTTGTTCCATACTTCGGAACTGTCGAGAAACCAGAATGCCATCTGCTGTACAATGTAACAACTATGGCAAGCACCTGGCACACAGTTGCAACCAAAGATGTTTCTCTGCTGCGCCGCCAGCTGGATATCATCTCAAACCTTCCAAGAGACTACGTATTCCAAAATTATCTCCGCTGCCATGACGATATCGGATGGGGACTGGATTATGAATATCTGGAAAACTTCGGTATTCAGGAAGTACCTCATAAGAAATACCTGAATGATTTCCTTACAGGAAAATATCCGAATTCATTTGCACGAGGAGAACTTTATAACGATGATCCACGTCTTGGTGATGCAAGACTCTGTGGAACTACTGCTTCTCTCTGCGGTATTGAACGTTTTGGATTTGAAGGAAATCAGGAGGGTGTAGACAAAGCTGTCCGTTATGACATTACCCTACATGCATTTATGCTTTCCCAGTCCGGTATCCCGGTAATTTACAGTGGTGACGAGATCGGTCAGGTAAATGATTATACTTACAAAGATGATCCGGAAAAAGCTGACGATTCCCGTTATCTCCACAGAGGAAACTTTGACTGGAAACTGGCTGAAAACCGTCATGATCCGGCTACTGTACAGGGCAAACTCTTCCCTGCGCTTGATAAGCTGGAACATATACGTACCAGTCACAGCGTATTTAACAGCAATGTACCGTTTCATACCATCGACACATGGGATAATTCAATTCTTGCTTTTGTACGTGAAAATGATGAAGAGAAATTTATCGGAATCTACAACTTCAGCGAAAACGATAAAGTAGCCTGGATCAATGAGGAAGACGGCATGTACACAGACCTCATTTCCGGCCGTGAACTGGAAGCCAAAGGCGTGCAGATTCCGGCATTCGGATGCTACTGGCTGTGCAGAAGTAAGAAATAAACGTTTTTCCATAAAACTATGCCAAAAGGCTCTGGTCGTAATGATAATGACCAGAGCCTTTCTTAATGTCTTATTGTTAATATCCTATTCTGGATATCATATATTCTATTTACGAAGTTTGTCGATGAATCCGGTAAATCGTCCCGGTTTTTCCTGATCCAGCGAACGGGCATAAATGCCTTTCAGCCAAACCGTGATCACATCGATCAGTACCGGTGCAAATGTCATCAGTATAAATACAAGGATGATCATGCCGAAGTCCAGAGAACCAAGCGAAAGCAGTTTCTGGAAAATAACAGCCGCTGCAAAGAAAATAAACTGCATACCGTAGATAATCACCTTGCGATACGTATTAAGCGGTGCATAGACTGTTTTTAATGCTGCCATGTAATTCCATCCTGTCACAAGGACACATGCGGTATTCAGCATTGCCATAGAATGATATACATTCTGGCAGACAAGCATTACTGCAAATACACAGGATGTGATCGTAATCGCTGCCGGAAAAGCATTGATAAATACATGCCGTAAAAACGTATGGTCAATCTTTTCGTAGTTATTCTCCTGTGCAAGAAGAAATGTCGGAATACCGACCGCACATGCACTGATCAATGACATCTGAATCGGCTCGAACGGATATGCATTTCCGAAAAAGATCGTCAGCAGAGACAACATAACAGAAAACATCGTCTTGATCAGGAACATCGATGCTGCTGTACGAATGTTGTTTACAACTCTTCGCCCCTGATTTACGATATGTGGCATAGAAGCAAAGTTAGAATCCAGAAGTACCACATTCGCAATATTCTTTGCCGCATCACTGCCCTGCGCCATTGCAATACTGCAGTCCGCTTCTTTCAGGGCAAGTACGTCATTGACACCATCACCGGTCATCGCAACTGTATGTCCCTGCGACTGCAGAGCCTGCACCATCGCCTTCTTCTGCTGCGGTGTCACACGCCCGAACACGCTGTACTGTGCCACTGCATCCTGCAATTCTTCCTCAGTTGTCAATGTCGTTGCATCTACATAGCTGTCCGCATTCTTAAGACCTGCACGTCTCGCAATCGCGGCAACTGTCACCGGATCATCACCGGAAATTACTTTAAGATCTACTTCCTGGCTGTCAAAGAAAGCCAGTGTATCAGGTGCTTCCTCTCGGATCACATCGGTAAGAAGCATCAATGCCAGAGGTTCCAGCCCTTCCGGAAGTTCTGTCCCTTCCGCATTCTGAGAACTGTGTGCAAGTACAAGCACTCTCAGGCCTTCTTCTGCATAAGCCTGACATTTCTCCGTCAGTTCTTCATTATCCTCCGGAAACAAAAACTGCGCTGCTCCCATCAGATAAGTGCCTTTTTCTTCAAAAACAACACCACTGTATTTACGGTCAGAAGAGAACGGAATCACATGTTCCGGCGTCATGTCCTGCTTTGCCGGAAAGCGCTTACGAAGTGCATCGATAGTCGCATTCTGATCTTTAAGCACGTACATCATATTGCCCATGATGACGTCAATTTCTTCCATGAATGCAGAATCTGTCTGTACCTGCTCTTCTGCCTCCGTGCTTTCTGCGGACTCAGGCTCTGTCGCAGCTGTCTCAGTTCGTCCTGTACTTACATATGGTTCCACGCGCTCCACACACATAGTTCCTTCGGTAATCGTTCCGGTCTTGTCCAGACAGAGCGTATCGACTCTTGCAAGTGTCTCGATACAGTAAAGCTCCTGTACAAGTGTCTTTTTGTTTGCAAGTACAAGAGCACCAAGTGTCAGCGCAACACTTGTCAGAAGGACAAGTCCCTCAGGAATCATTCCCAGGACTCCGGCTACCATGCTCACTACGGAGTCTCTGAATGTATCGCCTACGATATAATACTGTTTATAAAATAACAGTGCACCGAGCGGCACAATAATAATACTGATCACTTTCAGGATCGCATTCAGGGAATTTTTCAGTTCGGAATTGTGTCGTTTAAATTCCTTTGCTTCGCTGGTGATCTGTGCTGCGTAATTATCCTTTCCTACATGAATGATCTGACAGCACGCTTCTCCTGATGTTACAAAACTTCCGGAAAAAAGTTCGTCTCCTTCATTCTTCGGAAGATTATCCGATTCTCCTGTAAGTAATGATTCGTTTACTTCCAGGCTGCCTTCGAGTATACGGGCATCTGCCGGCACCTGATCACCGGTCTTAAGACAGACCACATCATCAAGTACCAGTTCTTCCGTCGGAACGGTCCATTTCTGTCCTTCACGGATAACAACAGATTTTCTGGCTGTAAGAATTGCCAGCTTATCAATTGTTTTTTTAGCACGGATTTCCTGAGCAATACCAATCAGCGTATTAATGATAATGATACATACAAAAAACGCATTCTTGTAAGAGCCCACCAGGAGAACCAGTACCAGAAGTACAAGGTTCAGAAAGTTGAAAAATGTCAGTGTGTTTTCTCTGACGATCTGCTTATAGGTTCGGGTATTCGGATTTTCATCTGCATTGACCTTCCCCTCTGCAATTCGTGCATTTACCTGTTCGTCTGTAAGTCCTGTCAACTTTTCACCTCACAATCAGCCACAGTTATTAATACTCTTCTTCCTCTTCTCCTTCGCTGATATCAGACTTTGGTTTGTCCAGACCTTCGATTACAATGCCGTGTTTCTGTGCATAATCCCACAGTGCAGCGTGGATTGCTTCCTCTGCAAGAAGTGAGCAGTGTACTTTTACCGGCGGGAGTCCGTCCAGAGCTTCCATAACAGCTTTGTTTGTAATCTGCATTGCTTCTTCGATAGTCTTACCTTTTACCATTTCTGTAGCCATACTGCTTGTTGCAACAGCCGCGCCACAGCCAAATGTTTTGAATTTACATTCTTTGATGATATGTGTTTCATCGTCAATATCAAGAAACATTCTCATGATATCTCCGCATTTTGCGTTACCAACTGTTCCTACACCGCTGGCGTCTTCGATTTCTCCTACATTTCTCGGATGCTGGAAATGATCCATTACTTTTTCGCTGTACATAATATTTAATTCCTCCTGTTATTGTCTTTTATCTACCGTAAATACTATTTAGATTCTGTTATTTACTTCTGGTGTTTCATGAAGTCTTCATACAGTGGAGACATACTTCTCAGATACTGTACGATTTCTTTCAGTTTATCTACTGTAAAGTCCAGATCTTCTTTGGTTGTCTCTTCACTTAAGGTAAGTCTCAGAGAACCATGTGCGATCTCATGAGGCAGTCCGATTGCCAGAAGTACATGAGACGGGTCAAGAGAACCTGATGTGCATGCAGATCCGCTTGAGCCGCAGATACCGTTCTGATCAAGCATCAGAAGCATGGATTCACCTTCGATGAACTGGAAGCTTACGTTAACGTTGTTTGGAAGTCTCTTCACTCTGTCACCGTTCAGTCTGGAGTATGGGATCTCAGTAGTAAGGCGATTGATCAGGTAATCTCTCAGTTCGATTTCTTTTTCGGTACGTTCTTTCATGTTTTTCATTGCACGTTCTGCTGCTGCGCCGTATCCTACGATTCCCGGAACGTTTTCTGTACCGGCACGACGTTTACGCTCCTGTGCACCGCCATGTACAAAGGATTTGATCTTTACGCCTTTACGGATATAAAGGAAACCGATTCCTTTTGGTCCGTTGATCTTGTGTCCGCTGGAGCTCAGCATATCAATGTTGCATTCGTCTACATCGATCGGAACCTGGCAGAATGCCTGTACTGCATCTGTATGGAACAAAATGCCGTGTTCTCTGGCAATACGTCCTATCTCTTTGATCGGCTGGATAGATCCGATCTCATTGTTTGCAAACATTACGGAAATCAGAATGGTCTCCGGTGTGATTGCTTTTTCCAGTTCGTCCAGACGTACGATACCATTCTCATCTACGTCAAGATATGTGATCTTTGCGCCTCTTTCTTTTTCGAGGTATTCACATGTATGAAGAATAGCATGATGCTCAATCTTTGTTGTAATAATGTGATTTCCTTTTGATTTGTATGCTTCAAAAGTAGCCTTCAGTGCCCAGTTATCCGCTTCACTTCCACCTGCTGTAAAATAAATTTCTTCTTTTTTTGCATTCAGAACATCCGCGATCTGCTGTCTTCCCTTTGTCACTGCTTCTTTGCTCTTCTGGGCAAAATCATAAATACTAGACGGGTTTCCATAAAATTCAGAAAAATACGGAAGCATTGCATCAACGACTTCCGGTGCAGTTTTTGTTGTGGCTGCGTTATCCAGATATATTAATTTACTCATATTTTTTCCTCCTGCTTAAAAAATGAATTTTACATTTTTTCTTTTTGTTTTTTCCGGCTTTCTTCTATCAACTGATCCAGCATCATGGTATCTACCGCCTGTGTGATACTGTCGTTGATTCGTTTCCATACATATTTCGTCACACATATATCGTGATTCTCACAGCTGCTCTCGTCTTCCATGCCGGAACACTGTGCCGCTTCAAGACTTCCCTCAAGGACTCTCAGGATATCGCCGACAGAGATTTCTGCCGCCGGACGTCCCAGACGATATCCGCCTCCGGCACCTCTGGTGCTTTCCACCAGACCTGCCTTCTTAAGTTTCGCCATAAGCTGTTCGAGATAGCTGTCCGAAATATTCTGCCGACTCGCGATACTCTGGATGGAAACGGCTTCTGTTTCACAATGCAGCCCAAGATCGATCAGTGCTTTCAGACCATATCTTGCTCTTGTTGACAGTTTCATCCACTCACCTCTTTAATTCCCAGTATTTTCGTCGGATTTATTTCAAGTCATACTTTAGCAGAAAGAAATCGGTCTGTCAAGGAGGTTTTACGCATATACTGACAAAAAAACAATCAGGTCTTTTTTATGTCAAAAAAGCATTTTTTTGCAGGAACTTTTCTACTGTCCACGGTCGGTGTCATCAGCCGGATCATGGGCTTTTTCTATAGGATATTCCTCTCTCAGACGATTGGTTCCAGAGGAATCGGTCTGTACCAGCTTGTCGTTCCACTTCAGCATATGGTACTTGCAGTAACAACCTCCGGAATCCAGACTGCTCTCTCACGCACAGTTGCCTCCCAGACTGCTTTAAAGAAGAAAAAAGAAGCAGTCGATTCTTTTTGTGTCGGCACACTTTTTGCGCTCGGGCTTTCTCTTGCAGCTATGTGGATCTTTTACACTTTCGCCGGCTGGTTTGCCGGAGAGATTCTGAAAGAGCCGGAAACTGAAGCACTGATCCGAATCATGGCATGCAGTTTTCCATTTGCCTCCCTGCATGCCTGCATCAGCAGCTATTATTTCGGGCGAAAAAGCGCCTGTTATCCGGCATGTACCCAACTCATCGAGCAGACTGTGCGCGTCCTCTCTTCCTATATACTTGTAAAAATCTTTCTATCCCGTGGTATTGCTGTTACCGCCCGGATTGCCGCTCTGGGAGCTCTTACAGCAGAATTTGCTGCTGTTTTATCCTCGTTGCTTTTTTTAAGTCTGCATCTTCATGCAGAAAATTATTCTTTTTTCCATATAAATGCACCCTTTCGCAAACTCTCCGAAATTACTGCCACAGCCTTTCCGCTGACGCTGAACCGTCTGCTTCTCTCGCTTCTCGCCGCGATCGAAGTCGTGCTGATTCCACAGCGATTGCGTATGTATGGCTTTTCCCAGAGTAATGCTCTGAGTCTGTATGGAATTTTTACAGGCATGGCGCTTCCCTGCATCCTGTTTCCGTCCACGGTCACAAATTCCGCGGCCGTCATGCTCACGCCGTCTGTCGCAGAATTGCAGGCGCTCGGAGCGCACCGGCGTATCCGCTATATAGCCAGCCGCGCCTGTACTGCCTGTTTTCTAACGGGTGCCGCCTGCATGGGGCTTTTTTATTTTTTCGGCCCGTTTGCAGGTGAACTTCTGTTTCATAAAGCTACAGCCGGAACCTGTATCCGTACGCTTTCCTTTGTCTGTCCTTTTTTGTATACAAACATCATGCTTACAAGCATCCTTAACGGCCTGGGGAAAACCGGAGCAACGCTGCTTCACAATGCAACAGGAAGCCTTATCCGCATCCTGTTTGTATTATTTACAATTCCACTGATTGGTATACGTGGGTATCTTTACGGATTGCTGCTCAGTGAAATGCTCTTAAGCATTATGCATATTTATACACTTTATCATACAAAATCCTGAAGATTTCGACAAAATACGTACCTTTCTCTATCGACAATTACTTAACAATCATATATAATAAATCTGATATGTCCAATTGAAAACGCATTGGACACGAGGAGGAAAATATGGGATTCACTTTTTTAAAGAAACTGCCTACACCTGCCGAAATACGTAATCAGTATCCCATTGATACTGCCATTCAGGAATTAAAGGCAAAAAGAGATCAGGAAATCCGTGATGTTTTTACCGGGAAATCCGATAAATTTCTTGCCATCATCGGACCTTGTTCTGCGGACAACGAAGATGCTGTATGTGACTATCTTCTCCGTCTCCGCAAAGTTCAGGAAAAAATTGAGGATAAAGTTCTGATCATTCCGAGAGTTTATACAAATAAGCCACGTACAACAGGCGAAGGTTACAAGGGTATGGTTCACCAGCCGGATCCGGAAAAAGCTCCGGATATGCTTGCCGGTCTGATTGCCATCCGTAAGATGCACATCCACGCCATCCAGGAAAGTGGTTTCACCTGTGCAGATGAAATGCTTTATCCTGAAAACTACCGTTATCTTTCCGACATTCTCTCTTATGTCGCTGTAGGTGCACGTTCCGTAGAAGATCAGCAGCATCGACTTACCGTCAGCGGTATGGATGTACCTGCCGGAATGAAAAACCCGACCAGTGGTGACTACAGTGTTATGCTCAACTCTGTTGTTGCAGCTCAGGGATCTCACCGCTTTATCTACAGAAGCTGGGAAGTTGAAACAGCCGGAAATCCTCTGGCACATACCATTCTTCGCGGTGCCGTAAGCAAACACGGAGAGGCGATTCCGAACTACCATTACGAAGATCTCCGTCTTCTGTGGGAAAAATATCAGGAAAAAAATCTGCAGAATCCTGCTGTCATCGTTGATACCAACCACTCCAATTCCAACAAACAGTATGAACAGCAGGTTCGTATTGCAAAAGAAGTTCTCCACAGCCGTATGGTCGATCCGGAACTTCACAAACTGGTCAAAGGCTTCATGATTGAAAGTTACATTGAGCCAGGCAACCAGAAGATCGGTGCTACACATATTTACGGAAAATCCATCACAGACCCTTGTCTTGGATGGGAAGAATCCGAAAAACTGCTTTACACAATCGCGGAAATGTGCTGATAAATCAGCAAAAGGACCTGCTATTCGGCAGGTCCTTAATTATGATTCAATGTCTCGGGTGTGCTTTCATATACACATCTCTCATCTTCGAAACGTTCAGTCCCAGATAAATCTGTGTCGATGAAACATCTGCATGTCCCAGCATTTCCTGTACACTCTTTACATCCGCCCCGTTCTGCAGCATATGTGCCGCAAAAGAATGGCGAAGTGTATGCGGTGTGATATCTCTGTGGATTCCGGCATCTGCCGCATATCCTTTCAATACTTTCCAAAATCCCTGTCTGCTCATGGATTTCCCGGAGCAGTTCGTAAACAGTGCACTCTCATTTGTATCTTTTGTAAAAAAGCCTCTGGAATGCTCCATATATTGCAAAATCGCATTACGGCTGACATTTCCGATCGGGATGATACGTTCTTTGTCACTGTCATGGCATACCACATAGCCCATCTGAAGATTGATATCTGTAGTCCTGAGATGAATCAGTTCGCTGACACGCATGCCCGTTGCATACAGAAGTTCCATCATCGCATTGTCACGGATGCCCTTCGGTGTGCGGATATCCGGCTGTTTCAGCAGACGGTCTACTTCCTCAACAGAAAGGATCTCCGGCAGTTTCTTCTCAATCTTCGGTGTATGTAATGCCTCTGTCGGGTCTTCTGCTACAATTCCTTTTTTTAGCAGATAATGATAAAGAGCCCGGATTGACGCAATATTTCTTGAAATCGTCGATGCCGCCAGATTTTCACTTTTTATTTTATTTAAATATCCCTGCAGATCTGTACAGGTCACTTCCGAAAAACTCGCAAGATCCTGTTCCTGTAAATATCGAATCAGTTTTTTCAGGTCACGTTCATACGACACTTCTGTATTTTTTGAGGTATTTTTCGTCTCATGTAAATATAAAATGAAATCCTCGACTACTCTTTCCATTCTGCTTCATCCCAACTCTGTTTCTACATATTTTTCCTGAAAATGTATCTGTATTATACTGATTATTTTACATAAAATCAAACACTATTTTTGCATGAAAAGCCTGCAAAACAGGCATTTTCGACATCTTCCACCAAATATCGAGATTTTATTGTAAACCACCACCACATCTGGTAAAATCCACTCAAAAAATTTTTAAATTTTTTATCAGGATTTCTGTGATTTTCGGATTACAATATACTTCCAGAAAAATCCCCGCCAGCCAGAGTGCCGCGCATAACAGCATTCTCAGAAGATATCCGGTAATCTGTCCTGCTGAAAAAGAACGGTTCTTCCACAGTCTTTTTGAACAGCTGTAAATCTGTTCCAGTCCGATAAACATGCATGGCAGATACAGAAGATACTGGGGAAAAAGAAGTCCTGCACCGATCAGGCCTCCATTCAGACCAAACTGCAGCACTGATACAGTGAGCAGCATTCCAATCAACACGCCTCCCGCAAGCATTCCCATGATGGCCAGTGGCATTCCAAATATCGTCACACCGCTGCATGCCGCAAGCAGAAAGATTCCACCTCTCATCTTGAGTACCTGCCAGAAATACTCTGCACTGTTATCTCCTGCCAAAATCCCCATAAGATACATAGATGATGCGGTGCTCTGACGCCACTGCGTCCGGTAAATAAAATTCGGTAAAATCACTCCGATCAGAAATCCCATTCCAAATAAAAACTGACCCGGATATTTTTTTCTTTCATAAACTCCAATTTCACGATTCATTGCCTCACCCCGTATCAGTTTACGAACACGTAAGTATGAATAGAACCAAAAGCCAAAGTCTCTTCTACATACATACTTTTTATGTAATAGGAACATTACGGAGTAATTTCCTATTACATAAAAAAGAGTATGACATCCTGTATGGACATCATACTCTTTTGAACTTTCACGTTTATGTTTCAGAAAGAATTATTTCGCGTAATCTACTGCACGGCTCTCACGGATTACATTGACCTTGATCTGTCCCGGATATTCCAGTTCAGCTTCGATCTGTTTGGAAATATCACGTGCCAGCAGAACCATATCTGCATCGTTTACCTGTTCCGGTATTACCATTACACGAATTTCTCTGCCTGCCTGAATAGCAAATGACTTGTCAACACCCTTGAATTCATTTGTGATATCTTCAAGCTGTTTCAAGCGGTTGGTATAAGTTTCCAGTGTCTCACGTCTTGCACCAGGTCTTGCTGCAGAAATTGCATCAGCCGCCTGTACAATGCATGCAACCAGAGACTCCGGTTCCACATCTCCATGATGAGAAGCAACTGTATTGATAACAACTGCTGACTCTTTGTATTTCTTACAAAGATCCACACCAATCTGGATATGTGATCCTTCTACTTCATGGTCAATAGATTTACCGATATCATGAAGCAGTCCGGCACGTTTTGCCATGCGGACATCCGCTCCGATTTCTCCTGCAAGAAGTCCGGAAAGCTGTGCTACTTCGATAGAATGTTTCAGTGCATTCTGTCCATAGCTGGTACGGAATTTCATACGTCCAAGAAGTTTCAGAAGCTCCGGATGAATACCATGAACACCAACGTCCATTGCTGCATTCTCACCGTCTTCACGGATCTGTGCTTCTACTTCTTTCTGTGCTTTCTCTACCATTTCTTCGATTCTTGCCGGATGGATACGTCCGTCAACGATTAATTTTTCCAGAGCAACTCTGGCAATCTCACGTCGAATCGGATCAAATGCTGATAAAACTACTGCTTCCGGAGTATCATCGATAATGAGATCAACACCTGTCAGTGTTTCAAGGGTACGAATGTTACGTCCTTCACGGCCGATGATTCTTCCTTTCATCTCATCACTTGGAAGCTGTACAACAGAAATTGTAGTTTCGGAAACATGGTCTACTGCACATTTCTGGATTGCATTTACCACGTATTCCTTTGCCTTCTTACCGGCATCTTCTTTCGCGCGGCTCTCAAGCTCTTTGTAGAGTCTTGCCACATCTACTTTGACATCGTCTTCTACACTTCTGAGTAACTCGTCTTTTGCCTGATCGGAGGTCAGACCGGAAATTCTTTCCAGTTCCTGTACTCCTTTTTGTTCAAGTTCGTCTACTTTCTTTTCTCTTTTTTGTAACTCAGCAACTTTTGCTGTGCACTCTGCTTCACGCTTCTCTACTGCATCCGCCTTCTTGTCAACAGATTCCTCTTTTGACAGGACACGTCTTTCGTATTTCTGCAGTTCTGATCTTCGTTCCTTGGTTTCCTTCTCAAGTTCATTTTTCGTTCTGAGGGATTCTTCCTTTACTTCCAATAAAGCTTCTCTCTTCTTCGTCTCAGCAGTTTTTAAAGCTTCATCTATGATGCTTCTTGCTCTGTCTTCTGCTGTGCCAACAACTTCTGCGTCTTTCTGCACTTTGTTGTTAACAGCAACCTTGCAAGTAATGGGAACCGCAATAAGCAGTGCGACCGCTACAGCGACAATTGCTACAATGATTGTAATTGCCACAGGAGCACCTCCTTATTTAGTTTTCATTGTACAAATACAACAATACAAGTTTAGCTGTTTTTGGGAATTATGTCAAGTTTTTATTTGTGTTATGTCCATTTCTTCAAGCACCGAAAAGATGTCTCCCGAGCGGAATCCACGTCGTGCCAGATATCCGTAAAGGCGACGCATCTCACGCTCATCAAGCTCCGCTCCGGGCTCGTACTTCTTCTCGATCATCTGGCACAGAAGAGCTCTCTCATCCGGTGTCTCAAGTTCCTCTGCTTCCTCCCACGCATCCTGTATCGTCTGTCGGTCGATTCCCTTCCCGGATAGTTCCTGAAAAATCTTCTGACGGCTCTTGTCATGAATTCTGTACATAATATAATTCAGCGCATATCTCCGGTCATTGATATAACCATAATCCTTTACATAAGAGACAGCATCCTCTGCAAGTTCCTCTGAAAAGCCGGCACGGAGAAGGCGATCCGTCAATCCCTTCTCCGTACGATCCATATGTTCCAGAAGACGCAGGGCTTTCTTACGTGCCTCCCTCTGCTGTTCCATATCTGTCATTTAATTATTCCTGTTCTTCTCCGTCCTGCTCTGCATTCTCCGGCTCTTCACCCGGAAGCAGATGGTACTGGATCCTTACTTTCTTCTCGATTTCTTCACAGATCTCCGGATGGTCTTTCAGGAAAATCTTGACATTCTCACGTCCCTGGCCGATACGCTCTCCATTGTAAGAGTACCATGCACCGCTCTTGTTGACCACATTACATTCTGCGGCCAGATCAAGGATCTCACCTTCTCTGGAAATACCGGTACCAAACATGATATCGAACTCTGCCTGTTTAAACGGCGGAGCAACTTTGTTCTTAACGACTTTAACCTTTACATGGTTACCAACCATCTCTCCGCCCTGCTTCAAAGTCTCTGTCCTTCTGACATCAAGACGTACGGAAGCATAGAACTTCAGGGCACGTCCACCGGTCGTAGTCTCCGGATTACCGAACATAACACCAACCTTTTCACGAAGCTGATTGATAAAGATTACCACACAGTTGGAACGGCTGATTGCCGCAGTAAGTTTACGAAGTGCCTGAGACATCAGTCTCGCATGAAGACCTACATGGCTGTCTCCCATATCGCCCTCAATCTCTGCCTTCGGGACAAGTGCTGCAACAGAGTCAACGATCACGATATCCACCGCACCGGAACGTACCATCGTCTCAGTGATCTCAAGTGCCTGCTCACCGTTATCTGGCTGGGAAATATAAAGATTGTCAATATCAACACCGATATTCTTCGCATAGACCGGATCAAGCGCATGCTCTGCATCAATGAAACCGGCGATTCCGCCTCGCTTCTGTACTTCTGCAACCATATGTAAGGCAACTGTCGTCTTACCACTGGACTCCGGTCCGTAGATCTCAACGATTCTTCCCTTCGGTACACCGCCAACGCCAAGCGCAATATCCAGTCCCAGGGAACCGGTCGGAACCGCCTCTACCACCATATTAGAGCTGGAATCTCCAAGCTTCATCACGGATCCTTTACCGTACTGCTTCTCAATATGTCCAAGGGCTGCTTCCAGCGCCTTCTGCTTCTCTTCGTTCATCATTTCAGGATTCTCCTTAACTTTATTTGGAATTTTATTTATGGGTGATACCAAACCTATGTTCGTGTTTTCTTCTTATATGCTATTATAAATCCCAGCTAAAGTCAAGCAAAACTTTTTGACATTTTTCTCCCTGAAATGACAAAAGAGATACCGGAATTCCCCGGTACCTCCTGATATCTGTACTATTTATTTGTCCCCGATCAGCCAGTTGTACATTTCTTCATACTGCTGTGCGGAATGACTCCATGAGAAGTCTGCTGCCATTGCACGGTCAACCATTTTATTCCATTCACGTTTGTTGTCATAAAATACCTTTTCGGCATTGCGGACAGTTGCAAGCATCTCATGTGCATTGTAGTTTGTAAAGCTGAATCCTGTACCGGTTCCCTCGTACTGGTTGTATGGCTGTACCGTATCCTTCAGGCCGCCTGTCTCACGTACGATCGGTAAGGTACCGTAACGGAGACTCATCAGCTGACTTAAACCACATGGTTCAAACAATGATGGCATCAGGAATGCATCTGACGCTGCATAAATTCTGTGGGACATCGGCTCATCATAATAGATCTGAGCAGATACCTTTCCATGATATTTCCAGTCAAAGTGGCGGAACATATTTTCATAGCGTTCTTCGCCGGTACCAAGTACAACAATCTGAACTGCATCCTGACACAGTTCATCCATGATATATGCGATCAGGTCAAAGCCTTTCTGGTCTGTCAGACGGGAAACGATACCGATCAGCATTGCGTTCGGATCTTCGTTCAGCCCGAGGTCACGCTGAAGCTGAAGCTTGTTTTTGACTTTTTCCTTGCGGAAGGTCTTTGCATTATAATTCTGTGTAATGTATTTATCTGTCTCCGGATTGAATACATCATAATCGATTCCGTTGACGATACCGCGAAGGTCATGGGCACGCGCACAGAGAAGCCCGTCCAGTCTCTCTCCGTAGAACGGTGTCTTGATCTCTTCGGCATAAGTATTACTTACTGTTGTTACTGCATCTGCAAATACAATTCCACCTTTGAGGAAGTTTGCATCTTTGTATGCTTCCAGCTTATCCGGGGCAAAATAGTAATCAGAAAGACCTGTGATACCCTGTACGGTCTTGACATCCCATACGCCCTGGAATTTCAGATTGTGGATCGTCATAACCGTCTTGATTCCCCAGAAAAATTCATTCTGCTGGAAAGAATCATGCAGATATACCGGAACAAGACCTGTCTGCCAGTCGTGGCAGTGGATCACATCCGGGCGGAATCCGATCACCGGGAGCACGGAGAGAACTGCTTTTGAGAAGAAAGCAAACTTCTCAAGATCCCATGGTGCACTGTCATACGGTTTCGGACCGCTGAAATAATATTCGTTATCAATAAAGTAAAACTGGATTCCGTCATATTCCATATGAAGAATTCCAACATAACAATTCTTATATCCCAGATCCATATAGAAGTGGGTGATATATTCCATTTTGTCTTTCCATTCCTGCTTCATACAGGCATATTTCGGTAAAATCACGCGTACATCGAAATAACGTTTATCGAAACATTTCGGAAGTGCACCTGCTACGTCTGCAAGACCTCCTGTCTTGATAAATGGTACTGCTTCTGATGTTGCAAATAAGATTCTTTTCATCTGTAGAGACCCCTCCTTGATTCCCGCTGTCAGAAAATTTTCTGATTTTCTCGGTCTATGCCGGATTTTTATGTTTATTATACCCTAAAACACTTCTAATGGAAAGAGTGATTTTTGTATTCCAGACGTATTTTATCTGCGATCAGAGCAATAAATTCCGAGTTGGTCGGCTTACCTTTTCCGGTGCTTACCGTATAGCCGAAAAGCGCATCGATCGTGTCCATTTTGCCCCTGCTCCATGCAACTTCGATTGCATGACGTATGGCACGTTCTACCCTGCTCGGGGTCGTCTGATGTTTTTTTGCGATCGTCGGATACAGGACTTTCGTGATAGAATTCAACATCTCCATATCATTGACTGCAAGGATGATCGCGTCCCTCAGATACTGGTATCCCTTGATATGCGCCGGAACTCCGATCTCGTGGATAATATTGGTGACATCAGCCTCCAGATTACGTTTGCCATACGGTGCAGGCTCTTCCCGTACTGTCTGGCGTACAGGCTCACGAAATCTCTTTACACTGCTTTTGCGGATATGTTTGATGCGGTTCAGTAATACCTGATTATCAAAAGGTTTCAGCATGTAGTAGGAAGCACCCAGATTAAATGCATCTTCTGTGATTCTCTCCTGTCCCACTGCTGAGATCACAATAAATGCCGGTTGCTTTTTGACTGTATGATCATGACTGCACTGCTCCATAACGGTCAGTCCGTCCATTTTCGGCATGATCATATCCAGAACCACCACATCCGGTTCTTTTTCTCTTATGATATTACAGATTTCTTCTCCGTTATGTGCTTTGCCGACCAGCGTCAGTTCTTTATCTTCTTCGATCATCTGACCAAGTATGTCTGTCATTCTCTCATTATCATCTGCAATCGCCACATTTAATTTTTCCATGAGGCCTTTCCCTCCTAACCTACAGCATTCTACTTCCTTACAACAAGGACATTATAGTGGAAAGGCCTTCGCGAAATCAAGCCGAAACTGGCTGAAATACAGCATTTTCGTTCGTCCGAAAACGACATTTTCCTAGCTTCTTTTTTCATATTTTTCTGCTTTTTTCTTTTTCTTCACATCTTCGACATGACTTTTTCTGCCATTATTTTTTTATTCTTTTTCTACATTTTCTATCATCGTTTCTGCAAAAATCCCATAACCGCCGGCTGCATCCTGCACGAACACATGTGTAATCGCACCTGCAAACTTTCCATTCTGGATCACAGGACTGCCACTCATGCCCTGCACGATACCGCCTGTCATATCCAGAAGTCCCTGATCGGTCACCTGGATCACAAAACTTTTATTCGAATCCTCATGATTCATATCAATTCTTGTGATCTCTGCGTCAAATTCTTTCACTTCACCATCTATACAGCACAAAACTGTCGCCGGTCCTGTTTCCAGTTCCTGCTTGTATGCAACTTCCATCTTCTTCAGTGAAAGTGGCTTTGGAAGCATGTTTAATGTTCCGAAAATTCCCTGATCACAATTCTTATCAATAGAACCGATCACCTGCTGCGCATCGTAATGGATCATCCCTGAAAGCTCGCCGGGACTTCCGCTGCTGCCTTTCTGTATCCCGATGATTTTTGCCTGATACAGTGCTCCTTCATTTATATGCAAAAGTTCTCCTGTGTCCACATCACTAATTCCATGTCCGAGTGCGCCGAAATTCCCCTTTTCATCCACAAAAGTCAGCGTACCAATTCCCTGTGTATTGTCCCGCACCCAGATTCCCAGCTTATACTCTCCCCGGACATCTTTTACCGGAGTAATCGAAAGAGGAATTTTTTCCCCGTTTCTGATGACCTCAAGTGTCACCTGTGAATCATCCAACTTCGAAAGATCCTTGATCAGCTCTTTTTTACTGTGCACCGTCTGGTCATTAAATGCCACAATATAATCACCCGGCTTCACAATATTTTTTGCCGGATCCTGTGTAAATCCCTCCTGCGAAACAATTTCTCCGGTATCAATCACCAGTACACCGTCTGTCTCCATATAGATTCCGACCGTGTCACCGGATACCATGACAGATTCACTGTCCGCCGGGGTAATCTTCACATCTTTAAATGGAATTACACCGAGGATCCGGGCTTTCAGAAGATAGCTTCCGTCACCCGATACAGTAATTGCATCATCAAAACTTAAAAACGGAAAATCCAGCACATTCTTTACCTGTTCTTCTTTTCCTTCTGAAACAAACAGTTTATCCGGGATCTTGCGCTCCAGATAACGATATCCAAACCACACCACTGCAAGCAGATCCAGACACAGGAACCACAGAAGCAGGCGTCGGTATTTCTTCTTTCTGTCCACTCTGCCACATCCTTTCTTTTGTAAACTTCTCTCCACAGAACAAAGCGGACAAGTCCGCTTCAAACTCCCTGAATCCCTCAATTTTTGTGTAATAGGAACATTACGGAGTAATTTCCTATTACACAAAAAAGAGAAGATATCCTTTTGGATCATCCTCTCTTATTATCTGTAGATCTGTTTATTTCAGTCTTGTATTTTTATGTACCTGTGCCAATTCTTTCATTTCTTTTGCATTATCAAAAACAGCCTGCGTAATCTCGGCTCCGCCAAGCAGGCGCGCCAGTTCACGGACAGAATCATCTCCTTCAAGCGGATGGATTTCTGTAATCGTTTCGTTGTCTTTCTGATGTTTTTCGATTTCGAAATGTGTATCTGCCATTGCTGCAATCTGTGGAAGATGCGTAATGCACAATACCTGATGACACCGGCCGATCACTGCCATTTTTTCTGAAACTTTCTGAGCAGTCCTGCCGCTGATTCCGGTATCAATTTCATCAAAGATCAGCGTTTCAATCTGATCACGATCCGCAAGGATTGCCTTGATTGCCAGCATGATTCGTGAAAGCTCACCGCCGGATACGATCTTGCCCAATGGTTTCAGACTTTCGCCCGGGTTCGTTGAAATCTCATATTCAATGTCGTCAAATCCACCTGCCGTATATTCCTTCCGGCGGCGGAATGTGATCTGAAACTGTACATCCAGAAAATTCAGATCTTTCAAACCTTCTGTGATCTTGTCCGTCAGCATCTGACTGTATTTTTGACGGATCACAGATAATTTATACGAAACAGTTTCCAGTTCTTCTCTGCTCTTTTTAAGATTTTCTTCTGCTTCGTGGAAGCGTTCCTCATATTTATCCAGTTTTTCCAGTTTTTGTTTTTGTTTAAGACAATACTCCTGAATGTCTTCAATCGTACGTCCGTATTTTGCTTTGAGACCATTGATCGTATCCAGACGTTTCTCAGTCTCATAAAAAGCTTCGTCATCAAAATTCAGATCATCAACGTACGAAGCCAGCTCACGGTTGAAATCATTCAGGAGTCCGTCAATCTCCTGAAGTGCGGATGCCATGGAATCAAGCTGTGTATCATATTCTGTCACACGGCTGATCTCACGTACAGCATTTCCGACCGACTCACCAGCTCCCTGCCCGGATTCATATCCTGTCAGATCACGTACACCCTGTAGTGTCTCAAGGATCTTCCTGCCGTTGTTCAGCTTACGGTAACGCTTCTCCAACTCCTCATCCTCTCCGGATACAAGCTGTGCGCTCTCGATCTCATTGATCTCAAACTCAAGAAACGCGCGTTCTCTGTTGCGCTGTTCTTCATCAATGTCAAGTTCGTCCAGCTGTTTCTTACAGTCACGGTACTTTTTATATGCTGTCTGTACTTTCTCTTTTGCAGGAAAAATTTCTTCTTTTCCATAAATATCAAGAATTTCAAGCTGTTTATCCTGATACAGAAGTGACTGGTGCTCGTGCTGCCCGTGAATATCCAGAAGACAGGAAGCCACGGCTTTCATCTGCGCCACCGTACAGGTCTCACCATTGATCTTGTTGATGCTTCTGCCATCCATAAGCTTACGTGTCAAAAGGACCTGGCCTTCCGATGTCTCGACACCAAACTCCCGAAGAGATGCCTCCGCACGTGGATTTTCCACCTGAAAAAGGAGCTCCACCAGCGCATTTGACGCACCGGTACGAATCATATCTTTCACACTTCTGCCGCCAAGAATCAACTGCATGGAGCCTAAGAGAATGGATTTACCGGCCCCGGTTTCACCTGTCAGGATATTAAGCCCCGGACCAAACTCCACTTCAATATCTTCGATCAGTGCAAGATTTCTCACATGAAGATGAACTAACATAATTTCAAAATTCCTTTCAGACGCTCAACTACACTCTGTGCCTGTTCGTTGTCCCGTGCCACACACATAACGGTATCGTCCCCGGCAATGCTTCCGAGGATTTCTTTCCAGTTCAGCGCATCCAGTGCTGCCGCAACCCCCATGGCCATGCCCGGTACCGTCCGGATCACGATCATATTCTGTCCAACATCAATGGATGTAAGCGCATCATGAAGTACACGTGTATACTTGTCTCCAAGCTCCACCGATGCACCGGAAAGTACTGCATAACGGGATTTCCCGTCTTTGCCGGCAACCTTTGTCAGTTTCAGTGCGCGGATATCTCTGGACACCGTTGCCTGTGTTACCTTAAATCCGGCACTGTTCAGTCTTGCAGCAAGTTCTTCCTGTGTATCAATGTCATGCTGTTGGATCAGCTCTATAATTTTTTCGTGTCTTGCACTTTTCACGACATTCCCTCCATCACACTAATTGTTGCTCATTTTCTGTCTCAGCACTTCAACAAAACTCAGATGGTTCAGTTTCAGTATTTTGACGCTGACTGAAGCTTTTTTTATTACAATCCGGTCTCCTGTCGACATCGGCACTTCGACATCTCCGTCAAATGATGCAAGACCGTTTTCCTGAATCTGTCGTCTTCCTTCGCCAAGTTCAACCGTGATCACATCATCTTCCGGAAAAATAAGACTTCTGGTATTCAGCGTATGTGGTGCAATCGGTGTCATCACCGTCATTGCCGCATTCGGTGCTATGATCGGGCCGCCGCATGACAGACTGTAACCGGTAGAACCGGTCGGTGTCGCAATGATGATTCCGTCTGCATTGTAGGAATTCAGGTAACCGTCATTCACATAGTTGTTAAATCCAACTACACGAAGAGGGGGACCCACTCTGCTGATCACAATATCATTCAGTGCCACATCCTGCCCTATGATTTTATCACCACGCCATACCGTTCCGGTAAGCATCATTCTCTCTTCTATTTCGTAGTCATCCGCAAAAAGTTTATCCAGCGCCGCATAAATCGATGGCTTATCGATTTCCGCAAGAAAGCCGAGCGTACCGAGATTCACTCCGAGCATCGGAATTTCTCTGTGAACCACATCACGCGCTGCCTGAAGAAGCGTTCCGTCTCCTCCGAGTACCAGAATACACTGTGTTCCCTCAGGGATCAGTTCCGGATCTGTATAATGATATGTGCCCTCTGTCTTACGCTCCGCCTGCTGCACCTGACACTTTTTGCCGTGATCTTTCAGATACTGTACGATCTCCTCCGTAAATCTCAGATTCTGATCTTTGTCACGATTTGTTATGATATAAAACTTGTCCATCTCTTCTGCCTTCCTTAATCGAGCTGATCATGCGCCTCCCGCACTACCTGCTCCGGTTCTGCTTCAAGAGAAGATTCGATCACTTCTCCTTCCGGTCTTTTCTTAAGATGTAACAGATACTCAATATTTCCCTCCGGTCCCTTGATCGGTGAGAAAGAAAGATGTCTCGGTTCCAGCGCGATCGAGGATGCATAGGCAATTACCTTTTCGATAACTTCCAGATGTACTGCCGGATCTCTTACCACACCTTTTTTGCCGACTTTTTCACGTCCGGCCTCAAATTGCGGTTTGATCAGACAGACAATCTCTCCGTCTTCCGTCAGAAGATTTCTTACCGGAAGAAGTACTTTTGTCAGTGAAATGAAGGAAACATCAATTGATGAAAACTGTGCCGGTTCCTGAATATCTTCCGGAATGACATAGCGGATATTTGTTTTTTCCATGCAGACCACACGTGGGTCATTACGGAGTTTCCAGTCAAGCTGTCCATATCCGACATCAATAGAATATACTTTTACTGCTCCGTTCTGAAGCATACAGTCTGTAAATCCACCGGTAGATGCCCCTACGTCCATGCAGACTTTACCATCCAGTTCCACACCGAAATGATTCATCGCCTTTTCCAGTTTCAGGCCGCCGCGGCTTACATACGGAAGTGTGTTTCCACGCACTTCTATCTTTACCGTTTCCTGAAACATGGTTCCTGCTTTGTCTTCTTTCTGGCCATCCACATAAACATTTCCAGCCATAATATATGCTTTTGCTTTTTCTCTGGAAGGTGCCAGTGCACGCTCCATCATCAAAAGATCCAGTCTTTTCTTCATTCCTGCTCCTCATATTCCTCTATCGCATTCAAAATCTCCGGTGCTGACAGGCCGATCTTTGCCCGCAGACTGGCGATTTCTCCATGCTGTACAAAGCGGTTCCAGATTGCCAGCGGAAGCACACGTACCTCCGGATGACAGGCTTCCATATAAGCTGCCACGTGTTCTCCGAATCCGCCGTTTTTTACATTTTCTTCTACTGTCACAAAGAGTTTATGATCCTTTGCAAGTTCATCAAGAAGTTCGGTATCCAGAGGCTTTACAAATCTTACATTGACAAATGTCGGATCTTCCCCCCTGTTTTTCATCTCTTTATAAACCTGTTCGCAGACTTCCGTCATACTTCCCACAGAAAGAATTGCGGTATCTTTGCCCCTGTAAAGGATTTCACTCTTACCGTAACGAATCGGACTTTCAAATTCTTCCAGTCCCTGATATGCTGTTCCTCTCGGATAACGGATCGCGCACGGTCCTGCCGCATGTACAGCAAATTCCATCATTTTTTCGAGTTCTCTGCCATTCTTCGGTGCCATGACCGTCATGTTCGGCATCATAGTAAGATAAGACAGGTCAAAACAGCCCTGATGCGTCTCACCGTCTGCACCTACCAGTCCTGCACGGTCAATTGCAAAAATCACATGCAGATTCTGCATACAGACATCATGAAGCATCTGATCCACTGCCCTCTGAAGAAATGATGAGTAAATTGCAACGACGGGCGTCATTCCGCCAAGTGCAAGTCCTGCTGCAAAGCTGACTGCATGTTCCTCAGCAATCCCCACATCAAAAAGGCGATCCGGAAATGCTTTCTCAAAAGCCGCAAGGCCGGTGCCTGCTTTCATAGCCGCAGTAATGCCCACAAGCTTCGGATTTTCTTTGCCCAGACGCACCATCACATCTGAAAAAACATCCGTCCACGAAGGTCCTTTTTTCACAGTAAGCTGTCTGCCGGTACGGATATCAAACGGCCCTGTGCCATGGAACTGATCCGGATGCAAACTTGCCGGTTCGTAGCCACGTCCCTTCTGTGTCAGAACGTGAACGATAACCGGGCCTTCAACCCGCTTTGCCTCGTTAAAAAGTTTCATCATCTGACGCATATCATGACCATCGACCGGTCCCAGATAGGTCAGTCCCATATTTTCAAAAAGCATGCCCGGTATGATGAGCTGCTTGATACTGCTCTTTGTGCGGCGCATCGTATCTATGACAGCCGTTCCCACCTTCGGGATCTTCTTAAGTGTTTTCGTCACATTGATCTTCATGCCGGTGTAGACTTCTGCTGTACGAAGCGCACTCAGATAAGACGACATGCCGCCGACATTTTTGGAAATAGACATATTATTATCGTTCAGGACAATGATAAAATTTGTCTTGAGTTCTGCCGCATTATTTAATGCTTCATATGCCATTCCTCCGGTAAGTGCGCCGTCTCCGATCACAGATACCACACGATATTTCTGTCCCTGCAGATCTCTGGCGCGCACATAGCCCAGACCTGCCGAAATAGAATTGGAACTGTGTCCTGCATCAAATGCGTCACAGTCACTCTCACAACGCTTCGGAAAGCCGCTCATGCCGCCTTCTTTACGCAGATTTTTAAAGCCATCCTTTCTTCCGGTCAGAATCTTGTGTGTATATGCCTGATGTCCTACATCCCATACGATCCTGTCTTCCGGAAATTCCAGAACATTATGAAGTGCCATCGTCAGTTCCACAACGCCAAGATTGGATGCCAGATGGCCTCCTGTGTGACTTACGGATTCTATCAGAAACTGTCGGATCTCCTCTGCAAGCTGTGGAAAATCCGCCAGTGCAATTTTGTGTATATCATTTGGCTTATTGATCTTTTCCAGCATCCTTCGTATCCCTCTTTCATTTCCTGCGCTCTGCCATCTCTCTGACCAGAGCCTCCAGAAATTCGTTTTTATTATTCAGTCTGTCCAGAATCTCGACTGCTTTTTCAGAAAGTTTCTTAACCTGCGCAGACGCCTCTTCGATTCCAAATAAGGTCACATACGTAACTTTGTTGTTTTTTTCATCACTGTGTGCCGGTTTGCCAAGTTCTTCGCTGGTACAGGTCACATCCAGAATGTCATCCTGAATCTGAAAAGCAAGACCGATTGCCGACGCAGCTTCCCCGATCAGTTTCGTCTGTTCTTCATCGGCACCTGCAAGTACGGCACCGGTCATCATGGATGCTTCAAGCAGCGCAGAAGTCTTGTGTTCATAGATATAATCCAGCGTTGCCTTATCGATCGGTTTGCCGTCGTTTTCCACGTCGACACTCTGACCACCAAGCATACCGTAAATGCCTGTCCGATCCGCCATGATCTGCAGCGCACGGATCACACGTGTACTGTCTTCCGTCATGGAAAAAGCACGCAGCATGGTCTCATAGGCATAGTTTAAAAGGCTCACACCACTCAAAACACCCATGGCTTCTCCGTAAACCTTATGTGTGGTAAGGCGGCCTCTGCGATAATCGTCATTGTCGATTGCCGGAAGGTCATCATGGATCAGCGAATGCGTGTGAATCATCTCGATACCTGCCATAAAAGGCTCCGCAACTTCTCCCTCTCCTCCGAACAGACGGAATGTTTCCAGAAGAAGAATCGGACGAAGTCTCTTTCCGCCCGCGCACATACTGTAATTCATTGCCTGCGCCATCGTCAGGGCAAAACCTTCTTCCACCGGCAGCCATTTACGTATCACTTCTTCCGCATAAGCGGTTCTCTGCTGTAATTCTTCTTTAAAATTCACGTAATGTTCCATCCTCATCCATCTGGAGCATCTTTTTTTCTACTGTGTCGAGTTTGCCGCTGCAGTATTTCAGAAGCTCCATTCCTTTTTTGTATAAACGAAAAGAGTCTTCCAGTGAAGTGTCACTGCTTTCCAGTTTTTCCGCAATGACGTCAAGCTCCTGAAAGACGTCTTCGATATTTTTTTCGTTATCTGTTGTCTGCTGTGCCATTCTCCCAGTCTTCCCTTCTGATATGCCGTATCTCTGCTTCAAGTACACCGTCTGTCACATTTACTTCTACGGTATCTCCCGGCTGTACCTGCTCTACGGAACGGATTCCGCGGCCCTTTACATCAGCTACAAACGCATATCCCTGATTCAGCTTCTCCAGAGGTGAAAGTCCTCTGTAGCGTTCCAGATAGATGCCAAGCTGATGACGATATCCGAGCAGCTTGTCCTGCATTGCCTTACGAATCCTGTTTTCGTTATCAATCAGGCACTGCCGGCTGTCACGGAGCTTTCCTTCCGGGCTTAAATACTGCATCCGCATCTGATATTTCGCAAGTTTCATGCGGTACAATTCGAGTTTTCCATTTATTCCACGCTCAAGGCGTTCTCGTCCGTTTTGGATTTCCTGCATGATCTGCCTGAAATCGTCAACAGCCAGTTCTGCTGCCGCCGATGGTGTCGGTGCACGCAGATCAGATACAAAATCAGCGATCGTAAAATCCGTCTCATGTCCTACTGCGGAAATCACCGGTGTCCTGCATTCAAAGATTGCTCTCGCAACCTTCTCCTCGTTAAAAGCCCACAGATCCTCGATTGATCCGCCGCCACGTCCTACAATGATCGTATCCACACCTGCCTGATCCAGCATATGGATTCCGTGCACGATGCTGTCCGCCGCACCCTCGCCCTGAACCAGTGCCGGGTACAAAATGATCTGAAGATATGGATTTCTCCTCAGTGAAATATTGCGGATATCCTGGACAGCAGCACCGGTCGGTGCCGTAACCACACCAAGTCTGTGAATATAGTGCGGAATGGGCTGCTTATATTCTTCGGCAAACATTCCCATTTCTTCGAGTTCTGCCTTTAATGCAAGAAAACGCTCGTAAAGTGCACCTGCACCTTCGAGTGTGATCTCTTTTGCATAAAGCTGATATCTGCCGTCTCTTTCGTAAACGTCCACGGCTCCACCGACAACGACACGGTCGCCGTCCTTCATGCGGAACGCAAGTCCCCTTCTGTGTCCTGCAAACATGATGCAGGAAAGCACACCAGTCTCATCCTTCAGTGAAAAATAGATGTGTCCGCTGGTGTGATATTTGCAGTTGGAAACTTCTCCCTTGACATAGATCTTCTGCAGGATAAAATCCTGCGTAAACATGTTCTTTACATATCGGTTAATCTGTCCGACTGAAAAAATGTTTTTCATTTTATTCTTATTCTGCGCTTTCTTCAGACGCTTTCCTGTGCTCTTTCTTTGAAGACCGGATAATGATCTTTGCAGAATGTGTCTGACGGCGCGGACGTTTCGGTTCTTCACCGGAATCTTTCTTACCGCTTGCGATCTTGCCAAGGATACCGTTTACAAAGGATCCGGAATCTTCACCGCCGAAAAGTTTGGCAAGCTCAACAGCTTCGTTGATTGCTACTCCGACCGGAACATCCTCGTCCATTTTCATTTCATAAACTGCCAGACGCAGAGCAGTCAGATCCACACGGTTCATACGTGTAGTCTTCCATCCGCGGCTGTAATCATTCAGGATTCCGTCAATCTCTTCCAGATGTTCCAGAATGTGATCGTATTTCTGCTGGATTGCTTCCTGATCTTTCTCACTGACTTCACCAAGTCCCTCGAAATAGATGGAAAGCTGTTCCGGCATCTCGTTTTCTGTATTGAACTGTGTCATAAACAACAGTTTAAAAATATGTTCTCTCTGCTCGCTTCTTCGCATATTTCCTCCTGGGAAATGTCTGCCCACGCAGACATTCATTATCAAAACATAACTGTGCAGTACTCTCACAGTAAAGAAAAAAGGAAAGGTTTACTTTCCTTTTTCGTTCTCCATATCAACGCCTGCGATGCGGATGTTTACATCTGCAACTTCAAGGCCTGTCATATTTTCAATGGATGATTTTACTTTATCCTGAACTTTCTTGCTAACTTCAAGGATATTCTTGCCAAACTCGATGTTCAGTGTCAGGTCTACGGTAACAACACCTTCAAGGACGGTTACCTTAACACCTTTTGAAAGATTCTTGACACCAAGTTTGCTTACCAGTTCGTTTGTGATATTGCCTTCCATAGAAGCAACACCGTCTACGTCTGTCGCTGCAAGTCCGGCGATCACGGTAACTACTTCATCAGCGATCTTTACTTCGCCGATTCCTCCCACGTCCTGTAATTTATAAGTTGTTCTTTTTTCTGCCATTTCAATTCCTCCTGCGGATTTCGAATCGAATAATTTATGGTTTTAGTATATCAAATCTGGCTGCAAATTAAAAGGTTTATTTACTGAATTCTGTAAGCACCAGATCCGGATTTCTGTCTTCAACCATACCCACACTCCATGCATTGACAAACAGAAGCAGCGGATTGCCTTTCAGATCCGTGACCTTCTTCATATCTGAAGTTCCGGAAATCTTCGCCACGTCAACCTGCTCTTTGTTTGCGATCCAGCGGATGTATTCGTATGGAAGATTCTCCAGACGGATTTCTACGTTGTATTCATTTTCCAGACGATATTTCAGGACATCAAACTGAAGTACACCGACAACACCGACAATGATCTCTTCCATACCGGTATTAAACTCCTGGAAAATCTGAATGGCACCTTCCTGTGCGATCTGGTTGATACCTTTGACGAACTGTTTACGTTTCATGGTATCGATCTGGCGTACACGTGCGAAATGCTCCGGTGCGAAAGTCGGTATTCCTTCAAAAGCAAATTTCTTACCCGGTGCACAGATCGTATCACCGATAGAAAAGATGCCCGGATCGAATACACCAATAATGTCACCGGCATATGCCTCGTCTACTACGTGACGGGACTCTGCCATCATCTGCTGCGGCTGAAGGAGTCTCATCTTCTTTTCGCCCTGTACATGGTAAACTTCCTGAGATGCATCAAACTTTCCTGAACAGATACGCATAAATGCGATTCTGTCTCTGTGTGCTTTGTTCATGTTTGCCTGGATCTTAAATACAAACGCTGAAAAATCATCAGACATCGGATCGATCTCACCCGCATCCGACATTCTCGGAAGCGGAGAAGTCGTCATCTTGAGGAAGTGCTCCAGAAATGTCTCAACACCAAAGTTTGTCAGCGCAGAACCAAAAAATACCGGTGTCATGTTTCCTTTACTTACCTGTTCCTGATCAAAATCAACGCTTGCACCATCCAGAAGCTCAATCTCTTCCATAAGCTGTTCTCTCTGATCCGGATCTACAATGTCATCAAGACGTGCATCGTCGATATCGATTTCCTCAATGACACCTTCCTTTGTTCCCTTCTGTGTATCAGAGAAAGTCAGGACTTTGTGTGTGTTTCTGTCATAAACTCCGCGGAATTTCTTACCGGAACCGATCGGCCAGTTGATTGGACATGTCGCAATTCCGAGTTCTTTTTCTATTTCATCAAGAAGGTCGAACGTATCATTTGCATCACGGTCCATTTTATTGATAAATGTAAAAATAGGAATGTGGCGCATAACGCAGACTTTGAATAATTTTCTTGTCTGTGCCTCCACACCTTTGCTTCCGTCGATAACCATGACTGCAGAATCGGCAGCCATCAGTGTACGATAGGTATCCTCGGAGAAATCCTGATGTCCCGGTGTATCCAAAATGTTGATGCAATACCCGTCATAATGAAACTGTAATACGGAAGAGGTTACGGAAATACCTCTCTCTTTCTCTATTTCCATCCAGTCAGATACTGCATGGCGGGCTGTAGCTTTACCCTTAACGCTGCCTGCCAGATTAATGGCACCTCCATACAGCAGGAACTTCTCTGTCAGAGTCGTCTTACCTGCATCCGGGTGGGAGATAATGGCAAAGGTTCTTCTTTTTTCTATTTCTTTCGCATACTTAGACACGTTTTGCCTCCTGTCTATTATCCATTTTCCAATTTCTATACAACTTTTTATTCTAGTATATAGAATACCCTGATGTCAAGAAAATTCCCTGTATTTAATCGTAGATCCCTTCTGTCACGATTTCCTCTCCTGAAGTCTCCTGATCATCGTATGTAGCAGTTTCTTCCGCCTGATCCTCTGCTGCCGTTCCGTCATCCGCCGTATCTTCCGAAACAGATGCATCTTCCGAAGCAACGGTGTCTTCGCTTTCATTTAATGGTGTGATCACTATATTCTCCGGTGCGATGCCGGTCTTACGTTTTACGATATCCTCGATCTGTGCACGTCTGGAATCTTCCAGATCTGCTTCCGGTACTACCACATCCGCGGTCTCACCGGTCAGATTGACAACTGCATTTTCGAACCCTTTTGCTTCAAGAAGCATTTCTGCTGCCGCTTCTTTTTCTGCGATCTCGGTCATCTGCACCATAGTATTGACCGCTTCCTGCTTCTGGTCATCCCCTACTTCTGTGTTGTTCAGAATTGCCTGCAGATCTGCTTTGCTCTGTGAACGCACCTGTTCCCTCGAAAGCTTCGCCTGCGCCGCAAAATCCGATGCTCCTGTCAGTACCGCTTCCCCCGGTGTACTGCCGTCTTCCGGCACCTCCGCAGTTTCTGTGACACTGTTTTCATCTGCTGCTGCAGACTCATCGCTCAGATCATAATCCACCTGATCAAGAATACTGCTGCTCTCCGTACTTGCTTCTTTTTCGCCAAATCCCAGATCCACATCTGCAAAATTCAAATAACCGGCTATCGCGATCAATATCGCCAGTGAGGTGATAATGACCTGATTTTTTCTGATTACTTTTTTCATTTTTTACTCCTCATTTCATTTTCATTATTCTAATTTTATGCGCATCGATCTGAAATAATGCCATCACTGCCTGCTGAATCTTCTGGACAGTTACTGCGTTGTCTGCCCCTTCCGCCACGATCAGGACACCCGTAACTTCGGTTTCTCCGGAACTATAAACACCCTGTCCGCCGTCCTCCATAAGCATCACTTTTACCTTACCGACTCCTTCTGCATTTTCAAGAAGATTCTCCAGTTTTTCTTCAAGCTCTGACTTCTGCTCCTGTGTTGTCTGCGAAGCCGTAAGATGCTTTTCACCTGTTGTGTCACTGTTTCCCTTCGATACCGGAAGTGCGATCACCATCAGAAGAAGTCCCGCCAGCAATACAACTGTCCATCTCTGCCTGTTCATCCCCTGAAGCCATGATCTGACAGTTTTTTTCTTCGATGCCGAAGTTTCTGCCGAGCGCATCGTTCAGCCCCCTTTCCTGCTCCTCTGTCATTTTTTCTTCTATATAAAGCACAGCCGATACCGTCTCTCCTTCTATATGTACGACTGCATCGGTCAGTTTTATTCCGTTTTTTTTGCAAAGTGCCGCGATTTCTGTTTCGATTTCCCGGCAATAACCTTCACGCAGATAAAACTCCTGAAGATTTTCTGCTTCCTCTGTCTCAAGCATCTGCATTTCCTGTGTATATCTGCCGGAAAAAATTCCCGCCAGTTCGCTCTCCCTCCCGAAAACGGCAAAAACAGGCGTACACAGAATATAAATCAGAAGCAGTCCCATAAACGAGCGGATGTAACGCTCATATTTTGGATCCGGAATCAGATGCAGCACCGCTGAAAAAAGAATATAAAAAACTGCCAGCGTTTTTACCCACTGATAAAAAGCTTCTTTCATATGTTATGCGCCTCCTCCCACACTGGTCATCAGGATCACAAAATCCAGCATGCAAAGCACCTCCGCAGTAAAAAGTACTTTCAGAAGCATCGCACATCCTTCCCCCATGGTTGCCAGTGACTCGACGATTCTTTTATCTGAAACAGGCTGCGCCACTGCCGCAAGAAAGCGATACACAAGTGACTGCAGCCCATAATGAATCACCGGCCCGACACCGACCGCCACAAACGCCAGAAGGATCACGACACCCAGGCAGTTGCGTACCAGCACCGCACTTGTCAGCACAAGCTCCGTCACCATATTGACTGCATTCCCGATCCCCGGAAGCGCACCGGCCGCCCTTCCGACCATACTCCGTTTCAGAGTATCGAGGACCGGAGCCACGAGATTACGCACTACCTGAAGTCCGACAACTGCCCCGAGCATAGTCTTAAGTCCCCAGTTCACGACAGTTTTTAAAAGTTCCGCCATACGATCCAGCATTTCTTCTTTTGACAGATGGTTAATAAGCGATAACAAAACATACATTCCGACTCCCGGAAGCAACATGCCAAGAAGAAGGCTCTGCACCAGCCAGACAAGCAAAAGCACCCCTTCATAAAAAACTGCCGCACTGGTCGTCCCCGCTGAGACAGAAACTGTCAGAAAATAGGCAGGAGCCAGTCCCCGCATAAATTCCGCCATCCAGGAAAGGACATTTTGAAGTGCCCGGCTCATGCCGGAAAAAGAATCCATACAGACCATAAAAAGCAATAAATACACCACATAAAAACAGGTATCTCCGATCTGTCCGTTATCAAAAACTGCCGCAAAATTCGAAAAAACTGCCGCGAGTAAAATCAGCAGCAGTATCCTGATATAAAGTCCTTTCTGTTTTTCAATCTGTCCGAAAAAGATGCGGTAACAAATCCCCTGCAGTTCTTTTTCAGAAAAAATCTTTTCACCTCTTGTCAGACTGACCAGCGTATCCGTAAGTGAAAAACTGTTTTCTCCGAGCATCTCGTCCAGCATTTGCTGCACCTGTGTAAGTTCCAGATCATCGAGGAGATTTTGCATGGTATCGGTCCGGGTAGTGTCGATGGTGTCGGATTGCAGGTCTGTTTTCACTGTATCTGGTTGAAGATTTGTATTTGTCTTTTCAGTAATCTGCCCCGTCTCTGCACGGACAAAGACCGACGGTAATACCAATGTAAAAGTCAGCAAGAACAACAGCCAGATAACATACCTGTTCTTCCCTTTCCCCCGCCTGGCTCCGCCATACCTTTTTTCCCGATATTCCCCTCGGAACCACTGAACCTCTCGGGCTTCCAGTCTCTTCATGCCAGAAACTCCTGAATCGTCTCGAGCAGTGCCAGAAGGATCGGAATGCTCAATACCATGACCGACAATTTACAGAAGAGCTCGATCTGTGCCGCAGTTGCCTGATGCCCCGCATCCTTGCAGATTCCGGCTGAAAACTGGCCGATATATGTGATCCCCACCATTTTTATCAACGTATAAAAATATTCCTGATCGACAGAAATACTATTTTGCAGATTTCCCAGTGTCTGAAAAAGATATTCCAGTTTTCCCACGGCAAGTCCGAGAATCATGATTCCAATTCCCATCGTAATAAACGCTGTATACTCCGCGCGTGTTCCTTTCAGGAAAAATCCCATGATCACACCACACATACCAAGCATCGAAACCCGGATGATATCCATACTGCCTCCTTTCTCAGATCACAAACAGTTTCTGAATACTCTGAAACAGTTCATAAATATAGGGAACGATCCAGAAAAGAACGATGAGAAGTCCTGCAAGACTGACCATAAATGCCTGCTCGTCCCTCCCGCTGTGTTTCAGCACCTGCGACAGAATGGAAACCAGAATGCCGACCGCCGCTATTTTAAATATGATCGTGACTTCCATTCCACGCCCCCTTCCGCCGGATTTCATCCTCCTACCAAAACAGAATCGCAAGCATTGCACCGCCGAAAACTCCCAGACTGTGATACAGTTTTTTCTTTGCCGGAGCAGTTTCCTTCGCCTTCTGTATCATCCGTTCGAATTCACTTTCATAGAGTGAAAGCTGCCGAAGCTGCATCTCCCGGTCAAGATAACCCAGCCGCTCTCCAAGCTGAGCTATCCGTTTCTTTTCTTCTGCTGACAACGCATTTTCTCTGAGATATTCCATTGCACATTGGCGTACAATCCTTCCCGGATCTTCTTCCTGTCGGTTTTCCATTTTTTCAGATACTGCTTTCAGAAAAACGGCATATCCCTCCGAGCAGTGCATTGCGGTTTCGCGAAACGCATCCGGAAGGGAACTTCCCCCATATCGGATCTCACCTTTCAGGCAGATGATCACCTGCAAAAATCCCTCCAGTGCCTGTATATGTTCGGACAGTTTCCGACTCTCCTGACAGCCCATTCCGGCAGATGCAATAAATACCAGGAATGCCCCGATGGCCCTCAGCATGGTTTCCCCTTCCCGTCCAGAATCTGTACGATCCTTCCGTTTCGGTTCTGCCTGCCAAGTATGATGTATCGTTCAAAAATCTGCATATTTTTCAGTTTCTGGAAAAAAGGCTGCTCCATGATATCCTCGAGTGAATTTCCATGCGCCGTCGCAAGAAGTGTGCAGCCACAGTGAATCACGGACTCCACTGCCCGGAAATCCTCCTCTTTGCCAAGCTCGTCCACCGCCACGACTGCCGGTGACATTGAACGGATCAGAAGCTGCATTCCTTCCGCTTTCGGACATCCGTCCAGCACATCGGTACGCATACCCACATCGTTCTGCGGAACTCCCTGATAGCATCCTGCCAGTTCTCCTCTCTCATCGACCAGTCCGACCGTCATTCCCGGAAACTTCTCATTCCCGTTACTGATCTGGCGCACCATATCCCGAAGAAGCGTTGTCTTGCCACAGCCCGGCGGTGAGATCAGAAGTGTATGACAGATTTTTTCTTTTTTTCGGATAAAAGGCATCACCGCATCTGCACACCCGAGAATCTGGTGCGCAAGCCGGACATTGATACAGGAAATATATTTGATGCTGCGAATATTTCCCCGATCAAGAATGACTTTGCCGGTCACGCCCACACGGTGTCCACCCTGTACACTGATATAACCCTGACGCAGTTCATCTTCACACGCATACAGAGAATATCCGCTGATATACTCCAGTGTTTCCTTAAGGTCCTGTCTGGTCACCAGATAGGGGACATCCTTTGTCCGGAGAAATTTTTCGCCGCCATCATAGCAGAGAAATACCGGTCGTCCCACCCGAAGGCGTATCTCGTAGATCCGCTCATAATCCCGCGGTGCTTCCAGAAGAAGCTTCCTGATATTGCCTGCAAAAAGATTCTTTACCTGTTCCGCCCTGATCGTCCTCACCCTCTCTTACACATAATATATGTAATGGTTTCGGATTTAGTACAGCCGTCAAAAGCTTCTGCCGGAATTTTCCTTTCCACAAAAAAACCTCCCACATTAACTGTGGAAGGTTTCTGTTTCCATTGCGATTCCCATTCCCAGAATACACCAGAACAACGGAGAAACTGCTAAATTTGAATCATTTGCCAGGCCCATAAGCAGAAATCCTATAACGCTTAAAAGAATCCCTGTCCTGAACATGGCTTTTTCTCTGTTTTTTTCTGTTTTTGCATTTCTGACTGCAATTCTGATATAGTGCAGGAAGAACATCAACAGACATATCCCGGAAAGGATTCCTGTCTGCAGTGCACTTTGCAGATACATGCTGTGTGCCTTTGTCGGAAGCTGCTGATACATGTTAAGACCTGTATTTACTTTCATCACATAATCGGTCTGTGGAAACTTCACCGTAAAGGTGTCCGGTCCGCTTCCCCACAGTAAAAATTTCTTAAGGAGGGGAATTGTTCTGCCCCATATGTAGCCGCGTCCCGACAGACTACGTTCATGTCCCTTAAATACTGCAGCTGCATTTTGGATTTCATCCAGTTTGCCATACTGATTCACAAAGACATATCTGGCTGCGCCATCTTCTTTGTAGAAATTCCATGTCATATCGCCATCATAGATTATCAGATACTGTGTACCTTTTTCCCTGTATGTATCAAATTTCAGACTGCCAAAGCTTTTGTCATTAAAGATAAAGCTCTGGCTTTCTCCATCCCAGAAAGCCGTCTGCTTTTCTTTTTTATTTATCTGGGCTGTCAGTGTCTGACCCATTTCATTTTCTTCCGGAATCAGCTTCAGAAAATTCCCCCTGTACTTCAGACACACACCATCTGATTCTGATTTTATTTCCTCGAGATCGTATGTCTCCTTCTGTACAATCTGCTGCAATGCATCTGACAGTGCATGACCACTGAACTGATCATATCCTGCCGTGATTCCCGCTGCTGCCAGAATACATATACCGACATATATCCATTTCTTTTTTGTATGATGCTTCTGTGCCATCAGGATGATAACAAGAACTGCCAGAAATCCGCACACAAGGAATCCTGCTTTTGATCCGGTTCCATATAAGCAGACAAGTAATATACCGATCAGGCATGTCCACAAAATTTTGTATCCAATTTTTTTTGCCTGCAAAGCAAGAACAAAAAGTACCGGAAGAACCATTACCAGATACATGCCCGCATAGTTTGGTGTGTAGGATGCCATATATACCGATGATCTGCTGTTTCCCTCATATACAAATCTGATCGTCCTGGAGATTGAAGAATCCATTCCCAGCGCGAGAAAATTTCTTCCGATTTCAGAAGCAAACAGATCCCTGCCGATAAACTGGCTGATACCGAGGATTCCCTGTACCGCTGCTCCGACAGCCACAGAAATACAAAGTATACGGATATCCTGCAAAGACTGCACTACCTGTACACAGTAAAACGCGGTAATCAGATATCCCAGAAGTATCCATACGGATTCATACTGCTGCCACATGCCTTTCAGGGAAAGCTCCCTGTCCGCAGAAAATACTGTGGAGATCAGAGCCATGAGTCCATATATATAAAGCGGTATAAATAATTTCCAGTGTTTCAGTTTTATGCCGCGGATCAGCCCCCTGTCAATAAGTACGATCAGCATCCAGGCTACCAGTATCAAAAATACGATACTTTTGGCATACATAAAAAAATCATATTGATAATTTCCGTCTGCAAACCATGAATATTTTCCGAGTGAGACAGAAACTTTTCTGCCCATGGCAACCAGCGGCAGAGCCGCTGTTACCATGAGCAGAGGAAGCAGATCCCATGAGATCTTTTTTGTTTTATTTTTCATTATCTGGTTACTTTACTTTTACTTTAATCTTTACGGTCTTCTTACCTGATTTCACCGTAATTGTTACGGTACCCTTCTTCTTCGCTGTAATAACACCCTTAGAGTTGACTGTTGCGATCTTTTTATTGGAAGATGAATAGGTTACCTTCTGTTTACTTGTTACCGGTGCAACTGTTGCTGCCAGTTTCAGTTTTTTCTTCGCTTTCAGGCTGACAGTTTTTGATACTTTCTTTCCGGTTGACTTATTTACCACTGTGATTGAAGTTGTTGCAACACCTGTTTTCTGTACTTTTACTGTAAATTTAGCAGTTGTGCCGCTTGCAAGCTTCACAGTGATCTGTGCAGATCCGGCTTTCTTCTGTGCCGTGATCTTGCCACTTCCGGATACCGTTGCAACTGCTTTGTTGCTGCTCGTCCAGGAAACTACTTTATCACCCTTTGCAAGTCCGGATGCTTTTGCCTGGAATGTCTGTTTCATCTTCATCGGAAGTGTTTTGTTTACCGGAACATTCAGGGTAACAGGACCTTTCACTCTTGCGATCGATGCTGTTTCTTTTGCACCGCATACCTCACAGATACGTTCCTTCACTCCTTCTGCAGCCACTGTTGCCGCCTTTGTAACCTTCCAGCCACCAAATCTGTGTTTTCCGGTTGCAGGAATTGTCTCTGTATCTCCTTTTTCATGGCAGACTGTACATTCCTGATGCTTGCTTCCTGCTTCTCCGCAGGTTGCCTCGGTATCTGTTACCCATTCATAAGTGTGGGCAAGTTTTGCAATTGTGTCTTCTTGTTTAACTTCACAGCCGTTTCTTGTACAAGTACGCTCCTGTTTTCCTTCTTCTGTACAGGTTGCTTCTTTTGTAACTGTCCAGTCACCAAAGCTGTGGCCGAGGGCTGGAATCGTCTGTTCCTCTCCTCTTGCATGGCAGACTGTACATTCTTCATGCTTGCTTCCTGCGGCTTCACACGTTGCTTCAGTATCTGTCACCCATTCATAGCTGTGCTCTCCGGTTGCAGGAATTGTCTCTGTATCTCCTTTTTCATGGCAGACTGTACATTCCTGATGCTTGCTTCCTGCTTCTGTGCAGGTTGCCTCTTTGTCGGTTATCCATTTGTAGCTGTGCTGGCCGGTTGCAGGGATTTCTTCTGTTTCTTTCTGCTCACAGCCTTTTCTTGTACAAGTTCTTTCTTTGCTTCCTGCTTCTCCACAGGTTGCTTCTTTTGTAACTTTCCAGTCGCCAAAGCTGTGTCCAAGGGCTGGAATCGTCTGTTCCTCTCCTCTTGCACGGCAGACTGTACATTCTTCATGCTTGCTTCCTGCGGCTGTGCAGCTTGCCTCTTTGTCGGTTATCCATTTGTAGCTGTGCTCTCCGGTTGCAGGGATTTCTTCTGTTTCTCCGGTTGCATGGCAGACTGTACATTCTTCATGCTTGCTTCCTGCTTCTCCGCAGGTTGCCTCTTTGTCGGTTATCCATTTGTAGCTGTGCTGGCCGGTTGCAGGAATTGTCTCTGTATCTCCTTTTTCATGGCAGACTTTACATTCCTGATGCTTGTTTCCTGCGGCTCCGCAGGTTGCCTCAGTATCTGTCACCCATTCAAAGCTGTGCTCTCCGGTTGCTGCAATTATTTCTGTTTCTTTCTGCTCACAGCCTTTTCTTGTACAGGTTCTTTCTTTGCTTCCTGCGGCTCCGCAGGTTGCTTCTTTTGTAACTGTCCAATCGCTCCACTCATGTCCGAGTGCCGGCAGCGTAGTTACTCTTTCTTCCTCGTCTTCATGTGTTTTACATTTCTCTACGAGTTTTCCGGCTTTTTCACAGGTTGCTTCTGTGCGTTCAACAATTTCCCACACACAGTTACCTGAATTTACAGAAAGCTGAACCTCTGCTGCTTCTGCCTTGATTCGGATATAATAAGTTACACCTTCCTCCAGGTAGCAGCTACTGTATGATGTCCCTACATTTTCGCTGTCTTCTGACAGAATTGCGCCGTAAACAAATCCGCCAATTACATTAAATGTATAAAGCCCTGTTGACTCCGGAACGTATTTAAACGTCACGATATCTCCACTGACAAGGTCTGTCAGAGTCTTTTTCTCTGCTGTCGCAAGACTTTCCAGATCATCCCATGAAGCAGATGTCAGGTCAAAGCTTGTTATATATCTTCCAAGGCTTACAAAAACGCGGCATGTTTTACCATCGAGCCAGCTTATATGGTTGAACTTAATGCTTCTTCCCGAAGAATCCTTCTGACCATACACAATTTCTTCTGTTGTTCCGTCTTTGTAAGATGCAGTTACTTTTAATCCTTTCAGTGAAGCAATTTCTGTTTCAAATGGCATACATGTTGTCTTATCCGGTACAGAAGCCAGTTTCAGGCCATTCAGTTCCTTTGCAGCCTTTTTGATACAGAATTTAGCATTTTCACTGTCATTCTGCCATCCATCTGCAACAACTGCATATGTTTTTCCTTTTTCTAAATGCAGGGAAACAGCATTTCCACCTTCTTCATATTCGCCAAGGTCTTCAGAATGATATTCTCCGTCATAATATTTTGGGCGGATGACCATAATGCCTACCTCATCCTGAATGGCAGCTTCATAGGAGCAAATATATTCACCATCCTCCGAAGGTGTAAAACAATATGTCGCACTTCCTGCCGGAATTATATACTCAGTGCCTTCCTGCATTTCTGTAAATGACTTCAGTCCCTTTACCGGTACTTTCAGATTGTATGTCTTTCCGGCGGCCTCTACCTTTAATGTATACTCAAAATCATCATCTACCGTGCTCTTTACAGGATAAGAAAATCTGATTGTATTTCTATACTCATCCTTGAGATAGCCTCCATCTCCACGAATCTCATATACTGCTTCTTTCTGTTCATCTGCCGTTTCATCAGATGTATCATCTTTTTTATAGGTAACCTTGAGCTGATAAGCCGCTTCCAGTGAAGTTAATACAGAAACATTTTCTGCCTTCACATTTTCTCTGAGCACAAGCTGCATATCACTGATGGTATACATAGCAGTTTTATCAAAATGCAGGTAGAACGGGATTGCACTCTCCCCTGAATTGTACGTACGGATTTCATATGTGTAGGTCTGACCTGCTTCCAGTTTTGACAGCAGCAAAAAGTTATTATCCTCGCCGCCGTCATCATCATTGTCTATCTCATTTCCGTCACTGTCAAATAATGTTACACATGTGTCAACATAATTTCTCCACTTTGTGGTTTTTATACGGTAATACCCGTCTTCTTCCGGTGCAAATGTACCACTGATAATATAAGCTCCATTTGCATTTATCTTTTCTGTACCTATTGCAACAAGTTCTTTCATTCCGGCAGAAAGTGTGATCTCATTGATCGTGTTTGCTTTCTCCGGGTCTGTCGTGCCTGAGGAAGTACTTCGACTGATTTTTATGGTCGTTTCCCTATAGGTTACCACGCATAACAAATAGGTCTTTCCTGCTTCAAGCTTTACAGGTCCCTCGCCAAGACTTTCGTACTGTTTAGCTCCCTTCTTATAGAAAGTAACAGGTCTTAATATATCTCCGGACTGCAGTTCATAATTATAAATACCAGTTTTATCTGGTATAAAGGAGTAGTATTTCTTATTTCCGGCAGTATTCGGCAGCGTAATCCATTCATCTGCGTTCAATGCAGTAAGTGCATCCTCATCAAGGAAATCTGATTTAATGCTCGTAGATTCTACCGGAATATCTTTCATTTCCTCTGCTTCGACCGAACTTCCCGTTCCGACACTGACGCTGAAATACGGAGTCACGGTCCATGTTCCGGCTTCCAGAGTATCTCCTATATATGCTCTGGCATTCTCATTATTATTAATCTTGTAGTTAATGTTATAGCCATTTACAGTACTATAGCCTCTATAGCCTCTGACTCTTTTTGTGTTTCCGTCACCGTAAGAAACTTCTGCCTCTATATCGCTCTCATTGACCGTATCAATACCTGCAACATAGATGTTTTTGAGTACTTTTGCCTTTAATCCTGCCGGTCTCGTCATCATAGATACCGAAACTCTCAGTTTTTCACAATAATCATCTGCATCTACATACAAATAATAGGTTTCATCTTTCTGCAGGTTTGCATAATAACTGTAAGTATCCAGAGAAGTACTCTCGCTCTCTAAAGTGTTACCCTTCTCATTATAAATTCTGGCATTATCTACAGGAACATTAAATGCAAATTCATATCGTCCTGTCTCTTTTGCCGTATATTTCAGAAGAAGTCTGTCTCTATTCGTAAGCTCTGCATCTGTCGCATCTGCATCAAGTTCCGCATCCACACTATCCTTCATGGATTTTACTGTTACCGGGATCACTTCATCTGCAAATTTACTACCAAAGGAAATACGGAAACAATATTCCCCTTCTGTTGCATCATACGTATCTACCTGCTGGTACTCATCATTTTTATCTTTAAAATAAAGTCCACAATCCAGAGATCTGCCAGCTTCATCCTGTCGATTCCTGTAATCATCATCCAGTAAAAACTCACGTTCTTCACCATTATCATAGGTTACCTTTGCCCGCACATATTGCAGATATGGCTGCTCAACATTTTTTACAAACACCGGATTCTCCGGTTTCCATGAAAGAAGTTCTACCTTTGATACCGCGGCGATTTTGGAGATTTCAGCATCTATAATTTCAGGAACTCCCAGATATTCTCCATAGATACCGATCAGATAGCTTCCCGCCTCCAGATTATAGCTGTCATTGCTTTCTTTATCTACCTTAACATCCGCAATCTCTCCGTCTTCAAACTTCTTCCAGTCAACTACTGTCTGTTCTTCAAAAGGATTTCCATCTTTATACTTCAGTTCTATTTGGTAACAGCCTGCCTCTGTAACGTCAAAGGAATACCAGACTACGTCTTTTCTTGTGCCCTCATCATAATCATAAGTTCCGACCTGAAGATCTGTATTTTTACCGATCTGTAATTTCCGGAAGTCTTCTGAGGATGGCTTTCTGACTGTCAATGTCACAGGATTACTTTTTATTACAGATTCATTTTCCTCATCCGAATCGCTGCCACCTTTTACACATGTAAATTCAACCGTATAAGTTCCTTCCGGGATTTCACTGCCGTCACCATCAAAAGTAAATGCATTTCCGGATGCATCCAGAATCTGTGTCCGGATGCTATTTCCATAGTCATCTCGACTTTCAAATCCCAGATACGGTTTGATGCTGTCCTCACTGCCATCTGCATACTGAATCTTCAGTTCACCTGCCGGCATAAAGCTGTTTCCAGTGAGCTGATCAACGCCCATACGTCCTGTAACTTCCGTTTCTGTATAGTTAATTCCTTCAACAGATACATTACTGATTGTAAGGTCTACGGTATTGCTGTATGTCTCATCAGACGACCTGTACACATTTCCTTCAAACCCTACATAATATGTGTTTCCTGCGGAAAGCTTATAAACATAATACTCTCCTTCAGCTTCATTGTTCTCTGCAGAATAATCCACATACTCTAATCCGTCTTTCGTGATTCGACGCACCCATACAGAATTGGTCGGATAAAACTTGTATGCGCCTGTAGTATCCGGTGTAAATTTATACCATGCACGTGTGTCTTTCGGACTGCTGATATCTTTATTCAAACCTTCAGACAGCTCCTGAAAAGCAGATGGCTCCGGATCAGTTGCAGTAATCTCATATTCTCCATCGAGTACCTGACCATTCTGCGTAAAATGTGCCTTATAAGTACCGGCATACTCAAAGTTGCTACCAATTCCATATTTCGACGTGTCTGATTCATCTGCATTATAACATATATAACTATACAGATTTCCTCTTGAGTCGTAAAGTTTTGTCTGATTAATAAATGTCAGACTTTCAGACTCTCCATCTTCATATGTAACTGTAATTTTTGCTCCACTAAGATAAAAAGAATCCAACGAAGTATAAAATGATGTTTTTACATCTGTAAGGTCCACTGCAACGGAAGCTGTGGTTTCCTGCTTCATAACCTTAAGCTGATCATATAGCTGCACATAAAACACCAGATAATACGTTGTTCCTTCTTCCAGTTCACATGCTGTACCGGAGGTTTCTACAAAAGTATAGCTTCCATCTTCATTTCTTTTTCTGACATCAATGCCTCTGTAATCAGAATCTTCAAAAATAAAAGACCACTTTCCAGAGCTTGCAGGAACAAATTTAAAGATATCCTCAGATGTATTCTGATTCAGCTCTTCATTCATGCCCTCTGTAATCTCTCCACAATACCTTTCACTTTCTTCCGGTGCCACGGCATGTATTGCAACCGGATCACTGGAAGTCAGTGTCCCATCTTCTTCACTTCCTGTTTCAAACTGAAGTGTATAGTCACCTTCTGCAAAATACTGGGAGTCTTTATTTTCCTCAAAGCTTACCTTATTATCGTCTTTTTTCCATACAGGAGAAATATTATTTCCATAAGAATCTGTAAGCGTTCCCCCATACCATCCATCCGAATAATTATAAAATTTCTCCGTACCATCTGTATAGCTTATCTGAATTTCACAGTTTTCGTAGATTGAGGAAAAGCTGTCAAATCCTGCCACAACTGTGTCCTTTGTTGATGTCACAGAAATAGCTGCTATTGATGGCTGCTTTTTGAAGTCAATCTGTATAGCCCCTGAATTGTTATTACATTCTTCTACACAGAAATAATAAGTATTGCCGGCTGTCAGATTGTATGATAAATAGAAATCTGATTCATTATCCGGATTAACATGTCCGTCATCGTTCTCAGCTATATAATCATTCTTCGATGTTATTTCTCTGTTATCAAATAAATATACTTTAGGATCAAGCCCGCTGCTTACTGATGAAATTATGTAAGTACCTAATTCCTCCGGTGTGAACTTAAACCAGAATTCACTGTTATCTTCATCAAAAGTCTTACCATAGCTTCCATCACCAGGAATCTCTTCAATCAACTCCTCTGATGGCACGATTGAATCACTCTCAGTCTCTGAATCTGTTCCTGCTGAATCTGCTTCACTTCCATCGCCAAAAACAGTATCTCCGGAAGTGTCTTCTTCATCTGTCACTTCCAGCTCATCCGAGGTTCCCTGTGTCTCGTCCTCCTGTACAGAAAACGCTGTATCTGTGCTATCTCCGTCAGAGATTTCTACATTCTCTTCATCTTCTGCTTCTGCCTGAACACTTTCCGCATTCTCCTCACTAATCTCCTCTGACACCGTCGGTTCCGAGGAAAAATCTGCACCGCTCGCAACCAGTGCCGTACTGTCCAGACTCGTGACAGTCATAGCAATTGCCAGCAGCAACGCAAGGCGTTTTCTCTTCATACGTGTTTACCTCCTTCTTGTTATAAAAATCTCGATTTTATTATATATTTTTTTGTTATTTGTGTCTATCACGACATATTGCACAATATTCTTACAAATAATTTGTTAAATCTATCCAATTAATATTTCCATATTCTCATATATACAAAAAACTCCTGTGGCACTCTTGTCTCAGAAATTCCTATTTTTTGTTAGAACGGAAAATTACATCGGACGGAAGGGCATTTTTGCGTTCCGATGTCGGAAGTCGCTGAATCCGTATAAATGTGCATCGGAACAGGAGGACGCTCTTATCTTCCGATGCCTGAAGTCGCTGAATCCGTGTAAATACGCATCGGAACAGGAGAAATCTTTTATTCTCCGATGCCTGAAGTCGCTGAATCCGTGTAAATACGCATCGGAACAGGAGAAATCTTTTATTCTCCGATGCCGCGAGAGACTAAATCAGATGCAGAAAGAACTCTCGGACATCAAATTTCCTCTTTTTTCTCAGTCTCGATGCCCTTGGTTGAGGTACAACCTGTTAGTAGACACGGAAATTTTTATTTTTCATTACTTTAGTACGGTGATACCTATTAGTAAACATGATATTTCCACTTTTCCATTCTTTAAATATGATCTCACCATTTGGAATCATTTTCCCCATTTTATTCCGTTTCACGTTGTTTGAAAAAGTGTCTTGCAATGTCCTCTATTTCATCTGTTCCCAGTGGCAGTGTAGATGTTTCTTCTGTAATCAGCAGGTTGTCTCCAACATAAATCCCTGATTTTCTATACTCTTTTATTCTCTGGACTGACTGCTTCAGATACATTCTGTCATCCATCATTCCTCGATGCTCCCAATATATTTCGCGACGATTGACAATATCCAGAATTGTAAAATCCGGATGCACAGTTCTCCCATTCATCAGTACAAATGAACACTCATATTTATAAGATATTTCCATTTTATACAGGGTATTTGCAATATTCGGTTCAGATTTTGATCTCACGCGTTCTCCTTTATCTGTAAGATATACCGGCACATCTTCCGGAATAATTTTTCTGTCATAAGGTATTGACAGCCATTCTCTGATGTAGTCTTCATCTGATACATTGATACATCAATTGGGATGATGTATTTTTTTATTTCCTGGGGATACTCAGAATAACTTTTTTGAATGTCAGAATTGAATTTTTTTAGAATAATTTCAAGATTTTTAATTTCAAAATTTACTTGCTCTAACCCAACTCAGTATCGGTGTATAAGCACCATCTCTCCAACCCATTTCCCGCTTCATCTACAAAATCCCTGTGGCACTCTCACCACAGGGATCATATATATGCATTTACGGAAGCTGTACATCGACGTGTTCCCACTGTAATTCAAGATGGTCCTGCGACCATATGGCACCGCTGTAATCTTCTCCAAGATCTAAAAGTATATAGGAACCTTCATCCAGCGAGATGGTTCGAAGATCTCTCGAAAATCCCTCTCCTGTCCATTTGATGTAGGCCTCCCGAAGTACCCACTGTGTAAAAAAAGCTTTTTCAGGCTCATCTGCATCCAGGATCTCACGGATCATATCCTGTGGAACCATCCGTTCCAGTATCCGCTCATAATTTGCCTTACGATGCTGCTGCACATCGATTCCCACTTCCTGTCCGGCAAGGATACACATTACATACTTACCGGAATGAGTGATATTGTAATGGATTTTCGGCTGCAGGCTTAAAAATGGTTTTCCGTGCTCACCTGTCGCCCTTGGCTCTCTCTCAAGCTTCAGACCGTATTCTCTTAAAAGACCCGTTTCAAGAAGCTTTTCTCCGATCATATGCTCCATGTTTTTGTGTTCGTATTGCTGTGCAACCTCTGTAAAATAAATAACCGCCTTCATACTCCAGCCTCCTTTAGGAACCGGGACGGTTCCCGTTTCTTCTCATACTGCTGTCTTACGTAACACAGAGTCAGCTCTTTTCTGGCGCGTGTCATGCCAACATAAAAAAGTCTCCGTTCTTCCTCGATTGCCGCTTCAAGAACCGCTTTTTTGTATGGCATGCTTCCTTCATTTACATTGAGAATGTACACCCTGTCGTATTCCAGTCCCTTAACTCCGTGAAGAGTGGAAATCAGCACACCCTCCCGTTCTTTTTCCTGTTTACGTGCCTGTTCTTCCAGCTTCTGTGTATAATCCTCTATGTAATCTTCCCATTCTTTCAGGCTGTCCATGCCCTTCGTACTCTCGGTCAGCCGATCCAGAATTTCACTTAACTCTTCTGGTTTTATTTTACGATACTCTGCATATTCACGCAAGTATTCTTCATATCCCATACCTTTTCTGATAAAATTTATCGCCGCATATGGTGCCAGTCCTTTCAGAATCCGCAGGTGCGTCTCCAGTGTAGTAAGCCGGTCACACATCCAGTCTTTATCCTTATAATGTTCTTTTAGCTGATCAAAAGATATTTCCGGTGAAAGCGACAGGGCATCTCTCGCTATATACCGGTTCGGACGGTTCATAAATTCCAGAAAATTTTTCCTGCTTCTGTCCCCGTTTGCAAAACGCATATAAGCAAGCAGATTCCGACATATCCAGTGATGAAAAAGATTCGGCAGTTTTTCTTTCATATAGAATGGCACCTGCCGTTCCATCAACGCTCCGACCAGCCCTTCCGCCTCCTGATTGGTACGGAGAAGAAGTGCCGTATCTTTCAGATCATCTCCTTTTTCCAGCCTCTCACGAAGCCGCGCGACCACAGACAGATATTCTTCCCGCGGATTCTGGTATTCGCTTATAGTTACTGCGCTTCCTTCCTGATTCGGTGTTGAAAGATTCTTCTGAAATCTCTTTTTATTTGATCCGATCAGGCGAAGCGCCGAAGAAAGAATCCTGCCGCTACAGCGATAATTCACATCCAGTGTAACCGTCTCCGCCTTCGGATAATCTTTCGTAAAATTAAGCATGATCTCCGGTCTTGCCCCACGAAAATGATAGATGGACTGATCATCGTCCCCGACAATAAAAAGATTGTCCTGCGGTTTCGCCAGCATCCGTACAATATCATACTGAAGCTGGTTGATATCCTGAAACTCATCGACCAGAATGTACTGAAATTTATTCTGCCATGCCGCCAGAATGTCCTTCCTCTGAACAAAAAGCTCATAGCAGTAGAGAAGCATATCATCAAAGTCCAGCTTGCGCCGTGCCTGACATGTCTGACAGTAGCCACTGTAAATCTGTCGGAATACTTCGTCCGGGCAGCAGGAAGAATAATAATATTCCAGAGAAATCCGATTTCCCTTGACCACACTGATCTCTTTTGCGATTTCTTCCGGGAAGTCACCTTCTTCTGCCAGATCTCCACCATAATTCAGAATCAGCTCTTTTAAAATGCCGGACTTTTCTTCTTCGGACAAAATATTGGCTGCAGTAAATCCGTATGCCTGCCTGAGGATCCCATAAAACACTCCATGGAATGTACCAAACGTCACCCTTGTTGCAGACTGTCCGGTAAATTTAAGAAAGCGTTCTTTCATTTCTTTTGCTGCGGCTCTGGAAAAAGTCACTACCAGAATATTTTCCGGTGGAATCCTGCCCTCACCTGTCATATATGCAGTTCTCTCTACGATTACGGAAGTTTTCCCCGAACCGGGGCCTGCCAGAACCATCACAGGTCCTGACAGGTGGGCGATTGCCCTTGATTGAGATGGATTTCGTTTCATATTTATCAGCTGAGCTTTTCGATAGCTGCCTTTACACGTTTCAGTGTTTCTTCTTTACCGATGATCTCCATGATTTCTGTAGCACCTGCCGGTGTCATCTGTTTGCCGGATACTGCTGTACGCAGAGGCCACATTACATAGCCGTTCTTGTATCCTTTTTCTTTTACAAATGCGCTTAAGGACGCAAACAGCGGATCATTGGCATAATCTTCCTGAGCTTCCAGAACCGGAAGTACTTCTTTCAGGACAGCAAGAGAAGTTTCTTCGTTTGTTTTCATTTTCTTGTGGCAGTACATTGCAGAATCGTATTCCGGTACTTCTTCAAAGAAATCAATCAGAGCCGGGATATCCGGAAATGTCTCGATTCTTGTCTGAACCATACCTGCGATCTTGCGGAAGTTGTAATCTTTAGTGAGTACTTCTTTCATGTATGGAAGTGCTCTCTCATAGAATTCTTCCGGATCCATTTTCTTGATGTATTCGCCATTCATCCAGCGAAGCTTGGTGATATCAAATACAGCCGGTGATTTGCTGATGTGATGATAATCAAAAGCTTTGACCAATTCCGGGAGGGAGAAGATCTCACAGTTGTCCTGCGGGCTCCATCCGAGAAGTGCAACAAAGTTTACGATTGCTTCTGTCACAAATCCCTGCTCCAGAAGATCCTCATAGGAAGAATGTCCGGAACGTTTGGACAGCTTCTGATGCTCTTCGTTTGTGATCAGCGGACAGTGTACATAGACCGGAATATCCCATCCGAATGCTTCGTAAATACGGTTGTATTTCGGTGCGGAAGAAAGATACTCATTTCCTCTGACTACATGTGTGATTCCCATAAGGTGGTCGTCTACAACGTTTGCAAAATTGTAAGTCGGGTATCCGTCGGATTTGATCAGGATCAGATCCTCCATCTCCTCGTTATTTACAGTGATATCACCATAGATAACATCATGGAAAGTGGTGGTTCCTTCTGTCGGCATGTTGAAACGGATAACATGCGGTTCGCCTGCATCAAGACGCTTCTGCACTTCTTCTTTGGACAGGTGCAGACATCTCTTGTCATAGATGGAAATTTCCTTACCTGCAACAACACGTTTCATGGATTCCAGTTCTTCCGGTCCGCAGAAGCAATAATAAGCATCTCCCTGCTCGATCAGCTGTTTTGCATATTTCAGATAAAGACCGGATGCCTGTCTCTCACTCTGTACATATGGTCCGACACCACCGTCCTTGTCCGGTCCTTCATCATGAAGCAGTCCGGTGTTTTTCATGGTACGATAAATGATGTCGACCGCACCTTCCATATAACGCTCCTGATCGGTATCTTCAATACGGAGGATAAAATCTCCGTCCTCGTGTTTTGCAATAAGATATGCATAGAGTGCTGTACGAAGATTGCCGACGTGCATTCTTCCTGTCGGGCTCGGTGCAAATCTGGTTCTGATTTTTGTCATCGTTCTTTCCTTCCTTTCAAAATGTAAAACCCCTGAGACACTGCTGCCTCAGGGAATACTTTAAAACTTATGCTTCAATACCTCTGCCTCTGAGATATTCGATCACATCTCCCACAGTTGCCAGCTCTGTAAGTTCTTCGGCAGGTATCTCGATATTGTACTCATCCTCAAGAGCCATTACCAGTTCAAAAAGGTCGAGAGAATCTGCTCCAAGATCATCTTTAAAAGAAGTGTCTGCGGTAATCTCACTTTCTTCGCAGTTTAACTGCTGCGCAATCATTTTTCTCATTTCTTCTAACATTGCTTTTCTCCTTTATCAAGTAACTTATCTCTGCTTTGATGTGCAAAGTATATATTCTGGAAAAGTATTTGTCAATAGATTTTCCAGATTTTAGAGAAGCCTTTCAGGCTCTTTAAACTTAATCTGTCTTGCCACGCTTAACGCAAGTCCCATCTCCGACATCAGGAATACGATTGAAGTACCTCCGTAACTGACGAACGGCAGTGTAACACCGGTATTTGGCATCAGATTTAATACAACCGCAATGTTAAAAATAACCTGCAGTGCAATATGGATAAAAATGCCGCTGACCATCAGAGAACCAAACATATCAGGTGCATTCTGTGCGATAAAAAACAACCGATACAGAAGGTATGCAAACAACAGTAAAAGAATGATTCCACCCAGGATACCAAGTTCCTCACACACGATGGAAAAAATCATATCATTCTGTGCTTCCGGTACGCTTCCGAGCTTCTGGATACTGTTGCCAAGCCCACGCCCGAGGAATCCGCCTGAACCGATCGCATACAGTGCCTGAATCGTCTGATAACCATCACCTGACGCAAAATCTTCCGGGCGTAGCCATACAAGAATACGGCGCAGACGGAAACTGGAACTCGTCTCAAGTGAAGAACTTAAGATCATGACAAAAATAATGATTAGCGCAACGCCTACCCCTGCCGCGATCAGGAAAGGTTTCACCTTCGGATGTGCAATGAAGATCAGTCCCATGGTGATACAGAAGATGATGATTGCAGTACTTAAGTTATCTGTAAATGCATATGCCAGAAATGCAAGTGCACTTCCGCTTCCCGCAAGAATCATAAATGCCTTGAGTGTTTTGATCTTCCTGCCCATATTGACGATCATATAGGACAGGCACACAATGACTGCAATCTTTGCGATCTCAGACGGCTGAAAGGACAGTGGTCCGAGATTCAGCCATCGTCTTGCACCATTGGCGGTTCTTCCGAGAGGTGTCTTAACCAGCATCATCAAAATGGCTGCCATTCCGTAAAGCACCCCGGTAAATTTCGTCAGAATATGATAGTCGATCTGCGAAATTCCAAGTGCTATGATAATGCAGCCGAAACTGATCGCCGCCTGTTTTTTAAAGTAATACATGTCATCGCCGTAGTTCAGCTCTGCCATGTAGGAACTGGTACTGTAAAGTATGACCAGACCAAAACATGTCAAAAGAATGATAACAGCGAGAAGACTGTAATCATAGTAATCTGTTTTCTTTTTTGTTTTTGGTTTTTTAACTGCTTTTTTTTCTCTGCTCATAATGTACAGTATAGCAGACTCCTTTTCTAACCGCAAGAAAAAACAGGGAAACGGCACACAATCCGTTTCCCTGTCTGTCACATCATTTTTGATTATTTGTCGCTGTCATTATCGATAGCTGCTGTCTCGATCACGAACTTGACATTTCCGTCCATGCCGGAGGATTTTCCACTGAAGGAAGTGTACGCGTTGTCATCAGAACGGATCGCATCGAAGCGGTCCATGAGATCCTGAAGATCATCTTCTACAAGGTCAGACAGTTTCCTGATACCTTCATCGTCAAATTTCTTCGTTCCGTCTGCAAGCTCTTTTGCACCGTCGGAAAGGCTCTTGATACCATCCTTAACCTGTGTGCTTCCGCTGCTGAGTGTTGCTGTTCCGCTTACAAGCTGCTGTGCACCGGATGCAAGCTGGGATGCTCCGCTTGTCAGTGTACCACTGTTTGCAGAAAGCTGGGATGCACCGCTTGTCAGTGTCTTGCCGCTTGTCTCAAGCTGTGTTGCACCATTCTTGATCGTCTTGTTGTTCTTTGTAAGTTTTGTAGCACCGGAAAGCATAGATTTGATAGCCTTTGTAATATCACCGTTATATGCTTTCTTAAGTGACTGTAACCCTGTATTAAGTTCAGATACCTTGGATGCAAGAGTATCCAGATTCTCACAGTCCTCGCCCAGATAAGTGTTCAACTGTGTCTGCAGTCCCGGAATAACTCCTGCATAAATGGTTTTTGCAGCTGTCGCAAGTTTATCTGCAAGGTTTCCCTTTACTAATGACGCCGCTCCATTATACATTGTAGCTACATCATTATTTTCGCCTTCCGTATTTGCCATAGCCGTCAGACTTTCATCAAGTGTTTTTGCAAGATCCAGTGCTGACGGTGTCGTTCCCGCTGCAGTTGTAGATGTTTCCGTATTTGTTTCATCACTTAACGATGCAAGTCCACTCTCAATCTGGGAAAGTCCACTCTGAAGCTGCGCCGCTGCATCACCAACAGCTGCTGCCTGTGCACTCTGTGTGCTGACTTCGCCTGCTGCCGCCTGTACTGCTGCTGCCTGCTCGCTCAAACCAGAAACCTGTCCGGCATGTGCTTCCAGGTTTGCCACACCTCCCTGTGCGGTAGCCACACCGCCGGAGATTGCACCGATTGCACTCTGTAAGGCACTGTTTACCGCTGCTGCTGTTGCTTCATCCATAGAGGAAGTATCAATACTATTTAAAATATCAATTGCAGAGCTTGCACTGTCCAGACCTGCGGAAATCGTGCCGGCATCTCCCTGAAGAGCATCTCCGGTTCCAGCTGCTGCACTGACTGCACTTGCTGCTGCATTTAACTGATCTGCTGCTGAAGTTCCTGCTACAGCTGATACAGAATCAGCTGCCGCCTGTGCAGTTGCAAGGCCTGCCTCAATCTGCTGGGTACCGGCTGTCGAAGGAGTTCCACTTCCGCTTGTATTACCGCCAGATGCTCCAGCCTGTGCCTGCAGCATCTGGTACAATGCATGTGCTGCCGGCTGCAGTTTTTTCACATTATCCACATAGCTGACTACGCCCTGTGCAAGTGCACCAGTCTGAGTTGCATACTGTTCAGTACTTTCTGCAAAATGATACAGACTTTCATCATTGTCTGGATTTGCGATCTGATTTATCAACTCCGGAAGTTTTTCTTTAATTGTTTTAACCAGACCAGCTACTTTTGTATTTAACTGATCTGTTCCATCAGCTGCATCTGAAAGACCGGTTCCAAATGGCTTCAATGCAGTCTGGAAAGATTTGATTCCCTTCTGGAGAGTAGATACTCCATCCACATAAGTCTTCACACCGGATGTCAGATTGTTGCTTCCTGCAACATACTGTTTTACACCACCTGCCAGAGTATCCGCGCCTGATGTATAAGAAGATACGCCACTGCTAAGTGTTGACGCACCACTTGACAGTGTGCTGACACCACTTGACAGTGTTCCGATACCGGAATCAAATTCCTGATATTTCTCATCGAGAGTAGATGCACCGTCTGAAAGTTCTTTGCTTCCATCAACCAGCTTAGTTGCTGCATCAGTCAGATCATCCATAGAATCTTTCAGGTCATCCAGTCCGTCTACATCATTCAGATCAAGAGAATTAAGAAGATCTGCCAGAGCAAATGTAAAAGTAGAACTCATGCTGAAATCTGTAACATCTGCTTCCATTGTAAAACCTTCCGGAATATCCAGATCAATATCTTCGTCTATACTCTTGAGATCAAGGCTGTCTGCCAGTCCCGGCATTCCGACGCCGATTGCGATGTTTCTCTGTCCGTCGGAAAGTACTTTACCATTGTCGATCGTAACATTTGTGAAGTTATCGGTAGGAAGAATCATTGCTGTTGCCATAACAAACGGCGCATATACATCAGTTGTTTTCTTTCCTACTTTTGTTTTGTTTTTGACGTTATTTGTGTAGTTTACTTCGATCTTTAAGTGACCGCTCTTGCCGCCGAGATCACTGGGACTTACCTGTACACCGTCCAAATAATATTTGATCTCCATAGATACAGGAAGATCTTTATTCGTAGTTCCCTGATAATAGATATCTTTGTCCTCTGTATTCCATGTCAGATTGGAACCATCCTGTTCAAAAGTCTCATCACCTTTGACATTCTTGATATCTTTCAGATCAGATTCATCACTTAAATCTCCTGCTGATGCAGAGTTTTTCAGCCAGTCGGATACTGTAATATCTTCCGGTGTTCCGTCTGCTGCCGCATTTACATATACGGTCTCTTCTTTTGAAATATCTGTATCTGCCGCAAGTACCGGGCTCACACCCATTACCATTGTCATTCCTACTGCCACAGAAGCTGCCACTACTTTTTTTCTGTTTCTGTTCATGTTCTACGACTCCTTTTCCAGCCATTGGCTTCATTTATATGTTTCAATCATCATGTACGTGTTTTGTTATTTCTTATCCGGTAAAAATCCTTTGGATGTATGAACAATGATCGGGTCAAATACCATAAACATTGCCGGCAGAATCAGCAATACTACGATCGTACTGATCACCGCACCTCTTGCAAGAAGGGTACAGATGGAACCAATCATATCAACCTGTGAATAAAGGGCAACACCGAATGTTGCGGCAAAGAAACTGCATCCACTGACAATAATTGACTTCATAGAGAATTTATGTGCAATGGAAATCGATTCTTTCTTTGTCTTCCCGAGGTGCCTCTGTTTCTGGTAATTACTTGTCATCAGGATCGCATAGTCAACAGTTGCTCCCAGCTGGATCGCGCCAATAACGATACTTGCCACGAATGGAAGTGTTACTCCCTGATAATAAGGAATCGCCATGTTTACAAAAATCGCAAACTCAATAACTGCCAGAAGGATGAACGGCAGTGAGATTGATTTGAATACAAACAGGATGATCACAAAGATTGCTGCCATGGAGAGAATATTTACTCTCTGGAGGTCTACGTCTGTCGTATCCTGAAGGTCTTTCATCAATGGTGCTTCACCGATGACCATAGATTCCGGACTGTAAGATTTGACGATCTCCTGAATCTTGTCAAGCTGTGCGTTACATTCATCTGTTGCTGATGAATATTCAGAGCATACAAACTGCACTTCATAATTATCGGATTCAAGCATTTCCCTGATATTTGACGGAATCATGGATTCCGGGAAAGTCGGTCCGATCAGGGAGTTCATACCCAATGACCATTTTACACCGTCAACTTTATCGATCTTGTCAAGCATCTGTGTCTTCTGTTTGCTGTCCAGTCCTTTTTTCAAAAGCACCATATGTACGGTACTCATATCGAAGTCTTCTTTCAGTTTGTCATTGGCAACATTACTTGCCAGTGTAGACGGAAGAGATTTATCGATATTGTAATAGATCTGTGTATGGTTATTTCCGTAAATTGCAGGACACAGAAGTACGAGAAAAACAATCAGCCATACTTTATAATGTTTTGTAATAAAACCGGATGCTTTATCAAGACTCGGGATCAAAGCTTTGTGTTTGGTCTTTTCGATTGCTCCGTCAAATACAAGGATCATTGCCGGGAGAACAGTAACACAGCAGATAACGCCGATGACAACACCTTTTGCCATAACGATACCCATGTCACGTCCAAGTGCAAAGGTCATAACACAGAGTGCAAGGAAACCGGCAATTGTTGTAACAGAACTTCCTGCTACGGATTTAAAGGTATCTCCGATCGCATGTGCCATCGCACGTTCTTTTTCATCGTATTTCTTCTTATAAGCTTCAAATGAGTTCAGAAGGAAAATGGAATAGTCCATTGTTACACCAAGCTGAAGCACTGCTGTCAGTGATTTTGTGATGTAGCACACCTGACCAAAGAAAATATTACTTCCGAGGTTGTATACAACCGCAAGTCCTACACTGATCAGGAACAGCACCGGAATTACCAGTGAGTCCATCGCAAGAAGCAGAACCAGAAGGGAGAGGCATGCAGCGATCACAACGTAGATCGGCATCTCTTCCAGGGCAATGTTCTTGATATCAGTTACAACACCTGACATACCACTGATATAACACTGCTCATTTGCGATCTTACGCATATCTGTGACTGCTTCCATTGCCGCATCGGAAGATGTCGTATTATCAAACAGTGCGATCATCATCGTTGCATCTCCGTTAAAGAATGCATCTTTGAATTTATCAGGAATCATGCTTACCGGGATGCTTAAATCAGCTACACTGTCATACCACAGTACATCCTTTACATGATCTACATCCTGAAATTTTTCCTTTAATGCCGCTACGTCTTTCAGATCCATATTTTCGACAACTACCATGGAGAATGCACCCATTCCGAATTCATCCACCATGATGTCCTGACCTTCTACTGTCTCCAGAGAATCCGGCAGATAGCTTAAGATATCGTAGTTGACTCTCGTTGCTGCCATTCCCAGGAATGATGGTATCAGCAGAAGCAGACTGACTATGACAATCACGACTTTATGCTTCGCAATCCATTTTCCAACCTTAATCATCTTGTCCTCCTTATTGACTTTCTTTCTCATTTATGACTGTTAGTCACTTTTTATTCATACAGAGTTATATACCAAAACTGACCATTAGTCAATATACGTTTTGACCAATGTGTCCAAAAATTCTTTTGTATTTTTTGTAATATTGACTTTCGGTCAGTTTTGACTATAATAAATAACGAAGTTGTTTTCGTAATTTAGAGGGAGGTTTTCTGATGGGAAAAGTAGAGTCAAATAAAAAACAGAAAAAAGATGCTCTGTTTAACACTGCATTTGAGCTTTTTACCACAAAGGGCACAAATAAAACTACGATCTCAGATATCGCAGATAAAGCCGGTGTCGCCAAGGGAACCTTCTATCTGTATTTTAAAGATAAATATGATATCAGGAATAAATTAGTTTCCTATAAAACAAAAGAACTTTTTTACCGGGCCTATCAGTCGGTTCTCGAACATGAAATTTCAGGATTTGACAACCAGCTTCATTTTATGGTTGATTTTATTCTGGACAGTCTCGAGCAGGATTATGCCCTTCTTGTTTTTATTTCCAAGAATCTTTCATGGGGCGTTTTTCAGGCAGCTCTCGATGATAAGATGCCGGACAGTGATCAGCAGTTTTATCAGCAGTATCTCGAATTAATAAAAAAAGATGGCCGTACTTACGACCATCCTGATCTGATGCTTTTCTCTGTTATTGAGCTGGCAAGCTCCACCTGCTACAGCTGTATGCTTTATCAGCAGCCTGTTTCACTTACCGAATATCGTCCTTATCTGCACCGGACGATTGATGCAATCCTGACAAGTTTTGAATCAAAGGGACTTTAATTTTCCCTCCTGCTGCGCTTTTTCAAGAAGTTCCACAATTCTGTGATTTGCACTTCCTATAATTATACCTGCATTGATAACACTTTCGCAGGAATCCATCAATTTCACAGCCTCTTCAAATGTCTGGTCGCTTATTTTCTCAAAAGGCTTTTCAGTTACTGTCTGTACTGCCAGAAGTCGTGCAAGCTGATAATCAATGTCATTCGGGTACAAAACCCCTGCCGCAAAAGGTATATTCTTACGCTGCAGCCTCCTGTAAACCGGTATTCCGCTTCCCCCGGAAGATATCACAAACACTTTTGGTTCTCCCTCTGGTCTCGGAAGTTCCAGACTACCGAAGACCGGGTCAAAATACCCATTATCTATTCCATACAGCTCTCTGATCGTCTCCTCCTGAAAAATAGTTTCCGGTTTGCCGCAATGAGCAATCCTGTCGCCTTTGACGCAGATAATTTTATCTGCTACTTTTTCAGCCAGATCAATCTCATGAAGAGACATAATTACCGTAATTCCTTTTTTCTTCGCCATATTCCTGAGAATTGAGAGTAATTCCAGTTTATAACGTACATCCAGAAAAGATGTCGGCTCATCCAGAACAATAATCTCCGGTTCCTGACAAATTGCTCTTGCCAGAAGAACCCTCTGACGCTGTCCGTCACTGATCGCATTAAAATCTCGTTCTCCAAGTTCCTGCGCATGAACCGCTTCCATAGCTTCGTCAACCTTTTGTTCGTCTTCTCTGCTTAAGATTCCCAATTTTCCGGTATATGGATAGCGTCCTGTCGCAACAATGTCATGACAGGTCATAAGTTCCGGCTTCATACGGTCAGTCAGAACAACCGCCATTTTAGTAGACAAATCTCGGAACGAAAGTTTTGTCAGATTTTCCTCTGCAATTGTCACATTTCCAGAAATAAGCTTTAACTGACGTGTGATACTTTTCAGAATTGTGGACTTGCCTGCACCATTGGGGCCGATCAGCGTCACAATTTCTCCTTTTTCAATTCCGATACAGATATCATGAATCAGTGCTTTCCCATTGTAGCCGACTGCCAGATTATCCATATTTATATATTGATCTGTCATATCATTGTTTTCCTTTCTGGCGTTTCAACATCATTGCAATAACTACCGGCGCACCAAAGATTGATGTCACAGTACTGATATTCAGTTCCAGCGGTGCAAAAGCAGTTCTCGCAATCAGGTCACTCAGCATACAAAAAACAGCACCTCCCAGGAATGTCCCCGGTATAACAACAAGTGGTCTGGATGTATTCAGTGCCTGTTTTACCAGATGCGGGACTGCAATACCTACGAAAGAAATCGGTCCTGCAAATGCAGTTACCGTCGCAGACAACACACTTGACAAAAGAATCAGCGTTACTCTGAATACTCTTATGTTTACGCCCATGCTCTGCGCATAGGCTTCTCCCAGCTGATAAGCCCCAATTGGTTTTGAAAGCATAAAGGTTAGTATAACCGCCACTGCAATGATCAGTGCTGATATTTTTACATTACTCCAGCTCATACCGGAGAAACTTCCCTGTGACCATCCATGAAGGTTTACAATATCAGAGTCTTCTGCAAAAGTAATCATAAAATCCGTAATCGCAGAGCATATATACCCGATCATGGTACCTGCAATCAACAGTGTTGCCATATGCTTAATCTGTCTGGATACCAGAAGAATAAATCCGGTTGCAATAAGTGAACCGATAAAAGCTGCGATTACCAGTGTATAAGAAGATACTTTGTTAAATTTTTCAAGGAAATAGATCATTGCCAGCGCAACTACCATCTTCGCTCCGGATGAGATTCCCAAAAGATAAGGGCCTGCAATGGGATTCTCAAAAAAGGTCTGAAGCAGAAAACCCGAAAGAGAAAGCGCACCGCCCAGAATCGCCGCCATCAAAAGACGTGGCATTCGAATCTTCCATATAATGTTGTATTCTGTCTGTGCTCCTTCCCTCAGAAAAATAATCTTCAAAATACGGGAAACCGGAATATTTGTAGTACCTGTGTTGATATTCAGAATCAGAATTGCAAAAAGTGCTGCTGCCATTACTGCAAATACTACTGCATAACGCGAACGCCGCCGGAAATTTTCCATATGGAAGCTTCCGGTGCTTCCGTCTGTTTGTGATTTCATCATGACCGCTCCTATAATTAGTTGATTTTTGTTATAAATGTCATCTGGCTTTCATCCCCGTCTGTAAGCATCAGATGAAGATCCGTGATCATATTTCCTACTATATCCGTTGCCTGATAAAGATATTTACCTGCGCACCAGACGTTTCCCTCTTTGACTGCCTTAAAGTCAGCAAAAAGTTCACTTTTCTGCAGGAGCTCGTCCACGCTGTTGATCGGGTCATCAATGGTTCCATTGTATACCAGATAATCCGCATCAATTGCCTGAGTATAAAATTCTTCCATCGTCATCGGCACAGAAGAACGTTTTGTTTCTTCTTCGGAATCAACCTGTGTCGGCACATAACGTCCACCGGCGATTTCAATCATTTTGGGAACATAATCTGTCGGTTTTCTTACTACTACAGAACCATCACTGCTGATATAAAAGAATGCAACGGTTTTTTCGGTATTTTTGAAATCTTTCAGATCTGAAATAACTTTCGCCTGTTCATCAAAAAATGCCTTTGCTTCATCCCTCTTATCAACCATCTCCGCATAAACTTTGATCCACTCCGTTCTTCCAAGAGGATGATTTTCATAGCTGGAACGATCTGTAAAAACAGGAATTCCCATCTGTTCGATCATTTCCTGAACTTTCGGAGTATGCAGGATCATGGTTGATTCGATTGCCAGATTACAGCCGGAATTTACAAGCAGCTCGTAATCCGGTTCACTGTACTTGCCGGCAAAAACAATGCTTCCATCTTCCATGGCCTGTTTTGCCGCCTCTACATACCAGCCAGACTCCTGAAGGGAAGAAAATTTGATATTGTCCAGTGCATCCAGCGAAGAAAACAATGACATAGCCGAAGTTGCTGCCAGATAAATATTATCCAGCGGTTTCTGAAGCACTACGATATCACTGTCCAGACCGTCCGGTGCTGTTTTTCCCTCCGGCACAAGCAGGAACTGTCCGCTGTCCGGTACATCGATCAGAGTGTAATCATCATTGTAATAATATATATGGAAACATTCTGCAAAATCGTTCTGCATTTCCGATTCAAATGTCAGTCCCGGAATTTCCGGTGCAGAAGAATCCGTGTCTGCGGCCTTTACATTCATGGAAATGCTGAAAATGCCTGCTACAAAAAAGCATACCATCAACAATGATAACCACAGAGTTCTTATACTTCTTTCTTTCATTTTCTTATCTCATCCTCCGATTTTGTATAAGGGGCGATCCGAAGACCGCCCGTGTTTTATTCTGTATCTGTGTTTTCTTTTGTGTCTGTACTTTCCTGAGTATCTGTACTTTCTTTCGAATCGCTGCTATGTGCACCTGCAGCAGATTCATAAAGTTTGGAAGCTTCTTTCTCGCATCCGAACAGCGCACCATATACCTTGCTCCATTCGTATTTCGCAAGTACATCTTTTTCATCTTTTGAACGGTCAAGTATCATAGGAATCTTGAGGATTGCAAATTTTTCTGCAAGAGCTGTCATAGCCGGATATTTTGTATCACCCTGCTCCTCTTCCGATTTATCTTTCAGAATATCAGACGGCACGATCGCAAGCTTACATTTATTCTTCACAAGATCTTTCAGGTCAGCCTTATCATAAGTTCCCGCAGAAATGATATCACCATTTTTTATGGATTCTTTTATTTTATCAATTTTGCATTCCTCTTCTGTTACTGACACCGCTGAAACGTTTTTATCCGCACCGATCTTATTGATCATTTCCAGCGCCACATCAGATGCCACGTATGTTTTGTCCATCGGAAGCTGAATGACGATGATTGATTTGTCAATTCCTGCCGGAATCTGATCCGTCTTGTCTTCCGGAACCAGCAGATAACGGATAGCATCCTGTTTGTAGAGTTTTGCATAATCCTGTTCGGATGCTGCTTCTTCTCCATCTGTACCGGAGGATTTGGAAGAAGTTGTCTCTTCAGATGATTTTGCAGAATCACCATTCTCACTGTCCGATGTAGTCTGTGCTGCATTATTCTGTGTAAGATCCACACTTTCTTTGCCAAACTCATCATTTAATGAAATTTCAAGTACTGTCATATCATTGCTGTAATAATGAATTTTGAACATTTTTGAATGTTCCAGTTTCAGTGAGCTCATATATTCCAGCCCCGTGATCTTTGGTGCTGCATCATCTTTGTAAACAATACCTGCATCTGTTTCGGCCTCTTCGCCCGCAGCTACCTTCTTTGCGCTTCCGGCTGCTTTTGCAGAGACACTGCTTCCTGATGAACTCTTGCTGCTGTCTGAAATATCCATACCAAAATACAATGTATATTCGATTTCGTATGGTTTTGACATAGCCGTAGTACAGCCAACTACCTTATTGTTGGCATTCAGCTGAACCGGAATCTTGAAAGTTGTATAATCACTTCCCTGCTCTACCGGATCATACTGGCTTCCACTGGCTTTAAGATAAATCCACTTGCCACTGTTAAAAGTTACATAAGCCCATGCCTGTCCGTTCTCTACACTGATCTTATCGCAGGTGATATTCAGCCCGTGTGTACCGGTTCCGCCTGACCATGAAAACGAAAAGGCATCTGAACCATATTCACCATCTTTTAAGCTTCCCGCCGAAGAATCCACCTGACTGGTCTTACCGTCTGTTTTGGACTGATACTGGCTGCCGGATGAACTGCTTCCGCCGGTGCTGCTTCCACTGGAGCTTCCTCCGCCGGTACTGCTTCCGTTCGAACTGCTTCCATTGGAATTACTTCCATTAGAACTGTTACTTCCACTGGAATTGTTTCCGCCTGTGTTACTTCCGTTAGAGCTGTTATTTCCATTAGAATTGCTTCCGTTGGAATTATTTCCACCGGAGTTATTGCTGCCGGAATTATCACTCTTTGAACCATCCCCGCCAGTCTCGGAACCACTGGTATCTACTGTAAATTTCAGGGTATGGTCATACCACATTTTTTCTTTGTCTCCGGCTTCATAATAACGATGGGAACGTGCTGCCAGTTTTACTTCCTGATTCAGACCCGGGAGTGAAAATGTATAAGTATATTTACCATTTCCGTCAACTTTGTAGGAGATCAGATTGCTGTCATCTGCCTTAAGTGCATCTTCTTTGCTTCCCAGGAACAGCCTGTCATATCCATCACTGCTCAGCGTGATCGTAGCCGTGACTTTACCGCTTTGGGCAACAAGTTTGCAGGCTATGATCTTAAACATCGTCTTTGTTCCATATGTATGTTCTACATTTCCGATATAAGTTCCATCCTTTACCTCATCGCCGGATGGCTTATCTGAAGACCCTGTATCGTTTTTTGTAATATGGATCGTATAATCAATGTCATGGGGTTCTGTCATAGCTATTGTCGTTGCAGTAATGACCATATCTGTGTTCAAGGCAACCGGAATCTCAAAATAAGATCCTCCCTCATTGCTCGTCGGCAGATATTCCTGACTGTCAACTACTACTCTGGTAAATTTCTCACTGCTGAACTTGATGGTTGCGTATGTCTTACCCTCCTTTACAGTGATACCTTCACAAGTGATCTGCGTTTTCCCTGTGCCGCCTTCAAAGGAAAATCCATCTGCTGTATATGTACCATCAGCAAGTGCAAAAACAGATATTACATCCTGTGTATCCTGTTCTGTATTCTCACTGTCTTCTTCCAGACTTTCTATGCGATAAGAATCTTCGTCCGTATCCTGTGTTTCTTCTGCAGTATTTCCTTCCAGTGATCCGATCTTCCAGAGCGAATCTGACATCTCATCTGCACCGCTCTTTGAAATAGTTCCCTCGCCGGAATTATCTGCCGGAATATTTTCTTCTGTTTCCTGCGGCTCCTGCATATTTTCTGAATTATTATCATCCACTGTCTCCTGTGCAGGTTCTGCCTCAGACGGAAGCATGAAATAAAGATCTTCCTCTGTATACCAGCTGTTATCTGCAGTGTTACCTGGAACATATCCTGCCTTTTCTCCCAGATACTGCGGATCAATATAAAACAGATAATGATATCTGCCCTCTTCGTCCATTGAACCTTCGATCACAGGTGTTTTATCCTCATCTGATCTGTTTCCAATATAAAGCCTGTTATATGCTGTATTTGCAGATACAATTTCAATCAGAACAGACTCGCCTTCCTGAAAAGCCCTTTTCTCCGTGATCTGCAGAAATTCTTCGTTCACAGGATCTGTATCAGCGTTCTGCTCTGTTTCTTCTGTCGTTGCTTCATCTGGTTCTTCATTTGCATCTGAGCCAGATTCTTCACCTGCATCTTCGCTGTTTTCTTTTTCCGGTGCAACATCACTGTTTTCCTGTACTGTCGCATTCTCTGCTGATGCCGAAACCACAGCCTGTGGTGCCGTCGTCATACTCAGTGCAAGAAGTACAGCAAGCGCCTTTTTTGCCTGCATGCTTACCTCTCCTTTTTATTTGAAGTGCTGTTTTTATGAATGTTTAACTTTTATAGGATAAAAATAAAGCCTGCTTTCCGTACAGAACAGGCAGACTTTTTCATACAAATAAAGTGTACACTTCCACTTTAAGCTCAATAGCATTCTGATCTTTCGTGGATTTGTTACACTTGCATTGATGCGATCTGCTTTCTTCGGAAGCTGTTCATCATCCCTCCAGCAGGTTTCCTGACTTACACAGTATCACATGCCCATTCCTTCTCACGCCTATTTCACGCAATGGCTCTTATGAACACCTCTTATGTTTACAGTGACCGGATCGTTCAGGACTTACACCTGATTCCCTATTATCCGCCTGCGGCAGCACTGGAGTTCCTATATTCTACTTTATTATAACAATATCTCCGATAAGGTGCAAGAGTCTGAACCCGATTTACATTTATATAAGAAAGCTGTTCATAAAATGTGCTGAAATGCACCGAAAAAGCCGCTGATTTTTTGATTAATATTTGTCAATTTTACTAATAAATGTTATTATAATTTTATGGGATGTATACGCGGAGCATTCCAGCCGCAACAGACACATGTAAATGTGTCCGAATTTATTTAATTACATAAGGAGACTATTATGAAGCAAAGAAGAAAAGCTATTTTGGCGCTGCTTCTCAGTGCGTCCGTGGCAGCTTCTCCAATTGTATCTGCAACATCCGTTTTTGCGGAAGATCTGGATTTTGCAACAGTTGAAGAAACTGAGGTTACATCAGAAGATGCGGGTTCTGATTTCTCAGATGACTCTATTTCCATAGAAGATTCTGATGACGTGACCGAGGCTGATACAGCCGATGATTCCATTTTAATTGACAACTCTGATTCTGCTGAGTATTCAGAATCAGATACAGATGTATTCAGTGCCGGTGATGAAGTAGACGCATTCACTGCAGCAGATGAAGTATCTGTACAGGCTGACGAAGAAGCAAAGACTCACTCTATTGATGTTACTGTTGTCAACAGTTCCGGAGACGTATCCGGCATGTATGCCATGGAAAATGCCATCATCACCAAACAGGACGACGGCACTTACCTGGTAAAAATGCATCAGAAAAATAAAAACAGAAACTACATGGCGCTCACCAGGGATGTCACCGCTGCCACTCAGCACAGAGTTGACTGGTATATTGCTGATACAGACTATTATTACACTATCCCGGTTGCAAACCTGACGGAGCCTGTATATGCAAGTTTCAGCTATACAAGAAACGTAAACAAAGGTGCTGCATGGAGTAATGTTCAGACAATTACTTTTGATACTTCCTCTATGGCAGATACAACTGAACCTGCTGTTGACGCTTCCGGCATGAACAAACAGGCAGCTCTTAACTATACTGCTGCTGATGCCGCTCTGGCTTCCGTTCCGGAAGATCTCTCAATTTACACAGATGAGACAGCAAAGGCAGTTACCGCTGCTGCCAATGCGCTCAAAGGAAAATACAAAGCAATCCAGCAGTCTGACGTTGATACCCTTGTCACCGCTCTCACTGACGCGGTTAAAGCTTTAAGAAAAAAAGCAGTTTCTCTTACCGTTACAAATAAGACAGGCATGTTTAATGTTACAGATGCAGTTCTCGATAATGACAAACTCATCGTTACTCTTCATGGAACTGGTTATCGTTATCTGTACAAGGGTACTTATGAAGAAGCTGTTGCAAATGGGGATAACAGAGACAAATGGATTGCAGGCGATAATTCCAGCGGAAAATGGCAGTTTACCATTCCTGTTGCTGAAGGTGAAACCTTCGTCCCGATCGTAGCTATCTCCCACAGCTACCTTACCAAATATGAGCAGGGTAAGAACTCTCTGGAAAGAGCTTTCTATCCTCGCCAGGCTGTAATTGACCAGAACGCAGCTACTTTAGTTACCGGTGATTATGATCATACAAAAAATCTGACTGTCACCAATAATGTTAAAATGTTCAAAGTTGACACCGCTTCCCTTGAGACAATTGGTGGACCTAACTCTAATAATTATAAGGAGATTCTTCACCTCACCATGGGAAGTACCAGCTTCGATAAAGTATTTATCGGCTCTGCTGTAGATGCGGCCGCTGCTGAAACAACAACTGACATCACAGACCAGAAAGCAGATCTCACTGTAAAAGCCAACGCAATGGGCGGTGAAGCTACTGTTGACTACCTCGAAAAAGAAGTGATCTTTTCTTTCCATTCTGTAAAGAATGATTCCTGGTATGAACGTGTATTCAATGTAAACAAAACAAATGGTACCCTTACCATTACACCTGTTTCAGTTCCGGCTACTTCAATCACACTGAATGCATCCAGCCAGAATCTGATTACCGGTGAGTCCTTTACATTAACAGCTACTGTTGAACCTGCTAAAACAACTGATACAGTTGTATGGTCATCCAGCAACGAAGCCGTTGCCACTGTTTCCGACGGTACTGTAACTGCTGCAAAGGCTGGTACTACAGAAATCACTGCTACAGCAGGAAACGTAAAAGCAACATGTACTGTTACAGTTTCTGATCCGGTCTACAAAGTAACAGACATCAAACTTACGGCTGCTCCTTCCCGCCGCATTGCAGCAGGCAAGAAAGTAAAGCTTAAAGCTTCCATTGCTCCTTCTAATGCTACAGACAAATCTGTAACATGGACTTCCAGCAACAAAAAAGTTGCCACTGTTAACGCAAAAGGTCTGGTTACATTCAAGAAAAATGCAGGTGGCAAAAAAGTAACTATCACAGCTACAGCCAAAGATGGAAGTAAGAAATTTGCAAAGATCACGCTTACCTGCATGAAGGGTTCTGTAAAGAGTATCAAACTTTCCGGAAAAACTACTGTTAAATCTGGTAAAACTACAAAATTAAAAGCAAAAGTTTCTACCAAGAACGGCAAGGCAAACAAAACTGTTGTATGGTCATCCAGCAACACCAAACTTGCCACTGTTGACAAAAACGGTAAAGTAAAAACTGTCAAAGGCAAAAAAGGCACCGTCAAGATTACCGCAAAAGCAACTGACGGATCCGGCAAGAAAGCAACTATTAAAATTAAAATTAAAATCAAATAATATCAATTGTTTTTAATAACAATATGATACAAAAAGCTCCTGCGAGATTCGCTTTATTACGAAGCCTCACAGGAGCTTTTATTATCACATTATATTTACAGAACTTTTATTTTTATGTTCTGTATTCTATTTTTCTGAAGCCTTTTTTGAAGTATCTTTCGCATCCTTTGTTTTTTCCGCTACTTCATCAGACTCTTTCTGAGGATTTGTAACTTTTACTTTATGATCATACCACTTATTCTTCTTGCCAATAAGTGCAAGATCAAACTCTTCGTCAATAGCAGGTACCGGAATATCAAATCCATAAACTTCTTCTGTCATTCCATCACTGTAGGTAACTGTATCTGTTGTTGGCTCAAGAAGTTCTGCGCCGTCTTTCTTCGCATCTTCTGAAACTCCCACAAAGAGATTTACAATATTTTTGGACGCCAGACTTACATGCAGTGTCATCTTTCCATCTTTGACAGTCAGTTCGCCTTTTCCGTCGTTTGCTTCATTTACATGGAACATGGAGCTGTCGGTATCAAACTCTGCTGTGTAGACACCATCTTCCAGGACATCACCTTTTGCAGTATCGTCTGCTTTGGCACCTTCTGATGATTCGTCTGTTTTTGTCTCTTCTGTAGTTTCCTGCTCTGCGGATTTTGCAGAAACTGCCTTCGCTCCTTCTGCCAAAACCGGGCTGTAACTGCCGATCATAAGTGCTCCACTTAATACACATGCCATCATTGCCACTGAACGTTTCATAATATAAAATCCTCCTGTTTTACAGGAAATGCCCGGAAGGACCTGAATCCTCCCGGGCAGCCCCCGTTATCTTAGATACAAATTATGTATTATTTTATTATTCTGCAGCTTCTTCTGTTGTTTCTGCTGCATCATCTGCTGCTTCTGCGTCAGCATCATCTGTTGTTGCTTCTGCATCTGTTCCAAGGGAATCAATTGCAGCTTTTGTATGCTCTACATACAGATCTTCTACTGCTTCGATTCTTCCAAGTCCTTCGATCTGGCAGTCAATGCTGTCAAAAGCACCGGATGCTTCGAACTGGGATTTCCAGGAATCGTCATCATCACCGGCCATATCGTTGTTTGCATGGTCACCGGCAACAACCATCAGCGGACGAAGAACTACTTTTTTGAATCCTGCTTCTTTTACTTTTTCGATAACAGCCTGGCATTCTGTATCTTCCGGCTCACCTTCTACAGTACCGATGAAAGCGTTTGTGAATCCAAGGTCTTCCATCTGTGTCTGCATCTGGTCGTATGTTACATTTGCTGTATGTGAAGTACCATGTCCCATGAATACGAATGCTGTTCCGTCTTCTGCAGCAGCTTCCATGCTGTCATATCCTGCGATCTTGCAGGCTTCATCTGTGATAGCCTGTGCAACTGCTTTCTTGTCATCGTTGATAACAGTCGCATCATCGCCTACTTCACCAAGCATTGGCTCTGCGATTGCTACAGATTCGAATTTATCTTTGTAACTGTCGAGCGCTTCTACCATCTCATCGTACTCAGCACCATGCATCAGATGTGTAGGCTGAACAACAAGATTCTTAACACCGTTTGCAACTGCGCGGTCAAGAGCCTGATCCATATTGTCGATTACTTCATCGTCTCTTGCTTCTACATGGTTGATGATAATCTGTGCTGTAAATGCACGTCTTACAGACCAGTCCGGATATGCTTCCTGAAGTTTGTCTTCGATTCCTTTGATATCCTGTGCACGGCTGTCATTGAAAGAAGTACCAAAACTTACAACGAGAAGCTCATTCTCACCAATTTCATCCTGATTACGCGGATCATCCTTGGATGCATCGCCTGTATCTGCACCGAAATATTCAGGACTTGCTTCTTCGCCTTCAACCAGTGCTTTCTGAGCATCTGTCAGTTTGTCCCATGCTTCTTTTGCAGCTTTGCAGTCTTCGTCGGTTGTGTCATTTCTTTCCTGAACGTAGATCTTGTCGATCAGTGCTGCAACTTCATCCGCTGCTTTCTGGTCATCATCAGATGCTTCTGCTGTATCTGCAGCATCTGCGTCTTCTTCTGTATCTGCTGTTTCCTCTGCAGTGTCATCAGAAGTATCGCTCAGTGTTGTGACTTCGTCTGCTGCTGCCTGGTCATCATCTGCGTCTTCTTCTGTATCTGCTGTTTCCTCTGTTGCTGCCTCTGCAGTGTCATCAGAAGCATAAATGCTTGCAGATCCCATCATTGTGACTGTTGCTACAGCCATTGCCAGTGCCAGTGCTTTTACAGTTTTGTTTTTCATGTTTGTTTCCTCCTGTACTTGTGGTTTTCATGAAAATTAAAATGAATAACAAAGTACGGCTAAAAGTCCGGTGGATAGTTTTATGTATTTTTTACACAAAAAAACTCCTGCACCGGGCTAAGAGTTTCTGGATTATGGTACAACCAATTACTCGTGATCCGGAATTAAAAAATCCCCGTACCAACAGCAGGCAGGTTTCCTGACTTACAGATCAACACGTAAAAATCGTCTTCCCGGTTTCCCAGTGACTGCGCATCCACGCATGACTTCACATTCCCTGATTACAGTGACGAGATCGTACAGGACTTACACCTGTTTCCCTTTTAACTTACGGTCTTATAAAACACCATCTGCACCTGTTGTTTATTATTCAATTTCTTACAGAATACCACTATTTTTTTAACTTTACAATAGTTCCGGTTATTTTTTTATCAATAAGTCCCACAGAGGCAGCAGGTATAAAAACAATGCAAACAGTACGCTGCTCTCCGGTGCGCCTACTGCTGCCAGTGGCACAGCGCCTGCAATTGACCATGGTATAAGCGGTGCTATGACCACTGCGCTGTCCTCCAGATAGTTGGCGAATTTTTCTTTATCTGCTTCGGTTCTGCTGCACAACTGATCCGTCAAAATAATCGACAATGTCTGGTTACATGCCACAACGCCGGTCAGAACTGCCGTCACAAATACTGCCAGATATGGTTTCGTCTTGTCTGCAAGTGCGATGACCATTTTTTGAATGCCATCCAGAATACCGGTTTCCTGAAAGATACCGGAATAGGATGATGAAATGCAGACTATCGCGCCTACCTTTACCATAGAAGAAATTCCTCCACCATCCAGCATAGATGCCACCGCAGAATCTGCGGAATGAAAGCCGGTCAAAATCAGCATCGAAAGATTTTTTACCGGAATTCCCTGAAACCAGATGCAGATCGGTATTGCTGTAAGAATACTCGCGATCATCGAAATTTTTACTCCGGCCTGCATTACCGACAATACCAGAATCACAACTGCCGGAAGCAATGTGATCCAGCCAATCTGAAATTCGTTTCCAAAAATTTTTACAAGATCCGGCACTTCTGCTGTGCCATGAAGGTTCCTGCTGACACAGAAATAAATAAGCGCTGTCACGATAAACGGTACCGCCCCACTTCGTATCATATTTCTGATATTTCGGTAAACACTGGTTCCCGTCAGTTCAGAGACAAGAAGTGCGCTCGTTGATACCGGTGAACAGCGGTCTCCAAAATAAATGCCTGACAAGATTGCCCCGCCTGCCATCCACGGACGGATACCAAGTGTTGACGCGATTGTCGCACAGACAACGCCCATCGTTGCCGCGGTTCCGAAAGAAGTCCCCGTCAGCACAGAAACAAGGCAATTCAAAAGAAACGTCATAAGAAGAAAAGTAGATGGTTTTATCAGATAAATCGTATAACAGATGATTGCAGGAATCGTCCCTGCCTGACGCCAGAGCGCCGTCAGCATCCCGATCAGAATAAATGTAAACAGGATGTTTCTGACTTTTTTGATCCCCTGCAATATCATCTTCCCTATAGATTTCCATGTATAGCCCTGTTTTCGGCTGTAGAAGCTAAACAAAACCAGCCCCGCAAAGAGCGCATATAAAATAAAATGATTGGTTGCGATACATATAATAAGCAAAATACAGAATATAGTTAGGGTCAGAGTTGCCATGTGGGGGGTCCTTTCCTATGCTGTCTTCTCTGCGCTAAAGAAAATAATCACCGCTCCAACTGCTGCGGAAATCGTTGCAAACAGGAGCATAGTATTGACACCGGAGAAATCGATCAGCGCACCGCCGAGGAAAGCTCCGATTACACTGCCAAGTGTGTAAGTCATCGTGATATATGCCTGTCCTTTGATTGCATCTTCTGCATCCATAATGGAATTTACATAGTAGACCGATGCCGCTGCCATCAGCCCCCATCCCAGCATCTGGAAAATTTGGATACCGTAAAATACTGTCATATTTGGTGCAAGCAGTGAACCAAGTGATTTCAGTGTGAAGAAAATACCTGTCAGACGGAACCAGATATCACAACGCGCTTTTTTCAGCATATAACCAAACAGAAATAAGGTCGGAAGTTCGGACATTGCTGCAATTGCAGTTGCGGTTCCCATTTCTGAACTGCCGCCGCCTTTACTCTGAACAATCTGGAAAGTAAAACTGTTCAGAAGAACATGTCCGAGATAAATCAGGATACATCCGACAAGTACTATTGTGAAGCGTTTGTATTTACGTAAAAACTGTAACGGATTTGATGTTGGTTTCTTACTGTTGTCCCCTGTCGGCACTGAGCTGCTTTTTGTAAATGGAAACAGTGCCAGACAGCCCATCAGTACAAGTGTAACAATCATGATGCATACCGGTACTGCTGTAATCCCGGTGCGTGATGTAATAATTCCAAGGACATAGGAAAGTGCTGCATAAGCTACCGAACCCATCCCGCGGGCAATACCAAAATTAAGATTATGTCCCTGATTGATACTTTCCATTCCAAGAGAATTGATAAACGGAGTCAGAAGCTGAAGCAGGGTCACACCGCAACCATAAACAACTCCGGTCAGCAATATTGATTTGCAGAAAAGAAGGGAAATTCCGAGAATCAGCTGCAACACCAGCAGTAACTGCAGGAATTTTTTCAGGGACGGGCTTTCCGGACGGTCTGCATAACTGGCCAGCACCGGCTGAAGAACTGCTGACAGGATACCTGCAATCGCAATGATGATGCCGATCTCTGTATTGGAAAATCCGCTTCCGAGAAGATAAAATCCGGAATATCCCATGATCGCCGCAAAATTCATCCAGTACAGTCCCTGGATAAATGCATAAAGCGGTGTCAGATTTTTTGTTTTTACTGAAGACATAACGAAGACTCCTTTGATATGTATTGTTTCTATTATACATTGGATTGTGAAATGGATAAAGTATAAAATACTTGCGAATTTCATTTTTTTATTTTAAGATGAAGAATATTGATATGAAACAGGAGGAAAGCCAAAATGAAGAAAACAATAGATGTTTATGAACATATGGGAGAAATTTTGAAAGGGGTAAAATCAGGAGTACTCATTACTGGTAAAGCTGATGATAAAGTGAATTCCATGACTATCTCATGGGGAATGGTTGGAATCGAATGGGGAAAACCGATTTTTGTTACCTTTATCAGAGAAAACCGTTTCACAAGAAGTCTCATTGAAAAGACTGGCGAATTTACAGTCAGCATTCCGATTGATGACAGTGCGAAAAAAATCCTCGGCTTCTGCGGTTCCAAATCAGGAAGAGACATTGATAAAGCAAGAGAAATTGGTCTGACTTATGAAGAGCCGGAAATGACTTCTGTCCCGGGAGTAAAAGAACTTCCATTGACACTTGAATGTAAAGTTGTCTACAAACAGGCACAGGATATGAATGCAATGACCGAAGAAAACAAAGCAAAATTTTATCCGCAGGATGTAGACAGTTTGTTTACCGGTTCAAACAAAGATACACATGTGGCATATTATGGTGAAATCGTAAATGCTTATGTAATTGAGTAAATTATCTGTATAAGCGTGAAAACAGCTCCCCGCCATTGGGGAGCTGAATTTTTGGCATTGTGTATTGAAGCAGTGCCATGAGCATATTCTCTGATTCAGGAATTTTTACAGGATGCTTCGCACGGGCAGTCAAAGCTCGGATTGAAAGCATAGAAATTCTTTTCATCAAGCTGTTCCTGTACAGAACGGAGTGCTTCACCGAAACGCTGGAAATGCACGATTTCACGAGCTCTCAGGAATCGGATAGGATCTGCAACTTCCGGAATGTCACGTACTACACGAAGGATGTTGTCATAAGTTGCACGTGCTTTTTGTTCTGCGGCAAGATCTTCAAACAAATCCGTGACAGGATCTCCTTTGCTCTGGAATTCACAGGCATTGAATGGAACTCCTCCGGCAGCCTGCGGCCACACACCAACCGTATGATCAATATAGTATGGTCCGAAACCACTCTTTTCGATTTCCTCCATGGACAATCCTCGGGTAAGCTGATGAACGATCGTGGAAACCATTTCCAGATGCGCCAGTTCTTCCGTACCGACATCATTCAGGACAGCAACCGCTGTTCGGTTCGGCATTGTAAAACGCTGGGAGAGGTAACGCATGGACGCACCGATCTCACCGTCCGGGCCACCATACTGACTCATGATAAACTGCGCAAGTTTTGCATTCGGTGTCTTTATATTGATCGGGTATTGGAGCCTTTTTTCATAATTCCACATAAATTATCTGCAACCTCCTTCCACTTCCCACGGAAATGGCTGTTCTGCCCATTTCCAGGTATCCCCGCCGGACTCCAATGCATCATCAATAGTCAGCGGACCATAACACTGCGAATATTCTTTCATGAGTTTCTGCCGTTCCTTATCACATTCCTGATAAAAAGCAAACCCTTCCTTGCACTTCGGATGGGTATCGAGATAAAGCAGGATGTCATTGACTGCAAAGCTTACTTCATTAATCCGGTTCAACAGGTTTTCGCGAGGTGTGCACTGATTTCGATACATCATTTCTGTTTACCTCTCTTTCCGCAAAATGGTTTGCATAACTGTGGAAAAACAGTTCCCACTTTCAGGGCATAGCTCAGATCATACGTCATTGCAAAATTCTGGCAGGGAACATATGCCATCGCAGATTCCATATGATCAACGTGTGTATACATTTCCTTTCCAGAAGCTGTCGGCGTTCCAGTTATTGTCCGGCGGGCACAGGGCAATTCTCTCTGATTTCCCATGCCGCAGGTTGTATTATATGGTCGACCGCAACCGCGGCGCATCTGATAATTTTCCATGAATAATCCTTTCTAATAAAAAAGTTGTTTCCTTATACTTTATGAAATAAAAAAGGTCAGTGTGCATAATTGAGAATCTGTAGTATAATGTAACTATTCAGAAGGTAGTATCCCGCGAGGCGTTTTGGCATGTTTTCTGCCAAAATCCCGAGACATACAAGGCAAAATGCCATCACCGAAGGTGATTTGGAATGCATTTTGACTCGTAACTGTGAAGGTACTGAACAGTTACAGTATAATTAAGAAAATACACTAAGGAGGAATGTTTCATGAAAAAGAAATCCAAGATACTTTCCCTGCTTCTGGCAATGGTCATGCTCCTGTCTATGTGCGCAATTCCGGTGCAGGCCGCAGACACTTTGCATAATCAGGCGAAAAAAGTGGTAATGGTCGTTGGACAAAAGACAACCATCAAAACACCGGTAAAAATGACCTTCAAAAGCAGCAATCCTAAAGTTGCAGCCGTAAATTCCAATGGGAAAGTTACTGCAAAAGCAAAGGGAAATGCCACTGTTACAGCCAAAACCTCAAAGGTAACATGGACTTACAAAATTAAAGTAGAAAAGCCTAACCTGAGTAATACCAGGTTATCAGTTTATACTAAGACATCAAAGCAGCTGAAACTCAAAGGTACTTCACGTAAAGTCACCTGGTCATCCAGTGCGCCATCAGTTGTCAGCGTGAATAAAAAAGGAAAAATAACTGCCAGAAGAACCGGCAAGGCAACTATTAGCGCAAAAGTAAATGGTGTCAAATACAAATGCAAAGTAACCGTAAAAGCCAGATCTAAGAAAAGTTCCGGTCAATCCTCCGGAAAGTCTTCAGGACAAGCTTCCTCGTCAGGTGTCAACGGTTATGTATGGATTCCGGCTACCGGAAGTAAATATCACAGCAGCGCTTCCTGCAGTGGAATACACAGTCCGCGCCAGGTAAGCATCAGTCAGGCAATAAGCATGGGGTACAGCGCATGTAAGAAATGTTATTGATTGACTTGCCAGTTGGAGCTTTTGAGTCATCTGCTTTAAGTAACTTATGGACTTTGAACTCAGATACTGCCGGCTCAGTCATCCGTTTTTTGGGAGTTGGTTACCTTTGATTTCACTAACTCTCGTCTGAGGCATCCTAAATTGTTAATTAAGTTGACTTGAATATTAGTAGATTCTGTCAGAGTCATCTGAATTTCAAAATTTAGTTACCTATGATTTTCGTAACATGTATATATGTCATCTGAATTTCAAAATTTGATGGACCAGAATCTCAGCTTCCGCTGGTTAGGTCATCAGAGACTGGTGTTTTTGTGGACTTGAACGAGGATTTCTTTCATGTTGGTCATTCTAGTTGGCTTTTGAAGGTGACTTGTCCTAACACATATAGTACGGAAAGGTGATTTTTGCGTATAACAATGGTCACCACCCGCGAAGCAGGTGGGTTATAGTTCAAAATGCCTACACGCTGCGTAGACATTTTGAACAGGCTAAAGCCGTATCAAAAACGTGCCACACAGTACTCTGACTGTATGGCACGTTTCTAATTTCATACTTATTTCCATCTGCTTTCTTTCCGGCTGCATATCTCATTCCACTGACAGCCGCCACAGATTTCCACACGTTTCCCGGTCTCGATAATGTTCTTCTGAACGTTATCCACAAAATCCCGGAAACTCAGATTTTCTCTTTCTTTTAATCCACAATACTCCAGCACTTTCCGATCGTAATGTTCTACGAGATCTGCACTTAAACATACACCATGTTTAAGATTTGGACAGGCTTTGCAGATTTCATCACCGAAAACTGCCATTTCCACATCTGCACCTTTCTCCAGAAGTTCCAGCATATGCTGCATATTTTCGGTAAAACCATCACTGTATCCTTTTCCCTCGAAATACGCCAGACACATCCCATGGTGAGGTCTCAGCCTGATCATGCTACAAATTTACGAAGCTTTCTGGAAAGTCCATAAGCAAGTACGATTTTGATAATATCCGGAATGATGAACGGAATCACGCACCATCCAAGAACGGTTGCCAGACCAACAGCTCCGTTTGCTCTGCTGTAAACGATCATAAACCATGCAGTACCAAATGCATAGCAGACAATCAGTCCTACGATCATAGAAACAATCTGCATCACTGCTTTTTTGCCAGGAAGTTTTTCCATTGCCCACATTACAAGTGCAGAGAAAAGAAATCCGATGATATACCCACCGGTCGTTCCTGCAAGAACACCGATTCCACCGGAAAATCCTGCAAATACCGGCACACCGATGGCTCCGAGAAGGATAAATACAAGAACAGAAAGTGTTCCTCTTTTTCCTCCGAGAATCCCTACGGCAATAAAAACACCAAATGTCTGCAATGTAAACGGAACTGCTGCCGGAATGGAAATCCAGGAACAGATTGCCATAATTACTGCAAAAACGGCAATGTATACAATGTCATAAGTTTTACTTCTGGTTGCTGCTACTGTACTCATTTTGTCCTCCTCGCGATAACAGACTTCTGTCATCTGATCTTTGTTTTGATTTTAACAATTTAACACAGCGCGCCCACATTGTCAACCTATCACCGCAAAAAGGTTTACATTTTCTCGTATCATAGTTTACATTCTATTTCTGATGTACATAGACTTCCATCTGCTTATATGGAATCACGATTCCATTTGCATCGAATTCTTCTTTTATTTTCTGGTTCAGACGCCATTTTACTGCCCAGTAAGATTCAGTGGCAACCCACACTCTCAACCCCATAATCACGGCACTTTCCGCCAGTTCATCTACGAAGACAACCATCTCCCGGCTGTCACTCTTTGTATCCGGATCGTCTTTCAGTATTTTTTCCAGAATGGTCTTAGCCTTCTGAATATCTGCCTCATAAGAAATTCCTACTTTGATCTCAAGTTTACGATTCTCTTTCGCCGTCACATTAATGATCGTACTATTGGACAATGTACCGTTCGGAACTACAACTTTCTTGTTGTCAATACTGAGAAGTGTTGTATAGCAGATTTCAATCTTTGCAACCGTACCTTCACAGCCATTCGACTGATCCTGAATAATATAATCTCCCACTACAAACGGCTTAAACAAAAGCAGGAGAACACCGCCTGCCAGGTTTGCAAGCCCTCCCTGCAGTGCCAGACCAACTGTTACACCGGCAGTTCCCAGTAAAGCCGCTACTGATGACTCTTTTACCCCAAGGCTCACTGCAATGTTGATGATTAGAAGGATATACAGAATCGCTTTGCCCGCAGAAGATGCAAACTGCACAACACCTGCATCTACATTTGCCCGTTCCAGCGAACGCCGCATGATTTTCAGAAGCCAGTGGATAATTTTTCTTCCTACAAAAAATACAATGATCGATAATACAACTTTTATGCAAAATCCGGTCACCGCCGGAATCTGATCCTGCAGATACTGTTTAAAATCCAGAATATCTTTAATGCTTTCTTTTACACTGCCAATTCCCATTTCCTGCAGTCCCTGATCAACTTTACTGACTGTTTCATCAACTGTGCTCATAAAAAGCTCCCTTCGTTATTTTTGCATACAACCAGCATACTCTTTTTGTTTGCAAAACTGTAGTTTTAATATAACACAAATTTTACACAAAAACTATTTTATATGTTTAAAATCCTCATATAGAGTGATATAATGAAAACGCTTATAATAGATATATACTTTATTTTATGGAGGAAACCATGCATATTATAATTGTTGGGTGTGGAAAAGTTGGACGCACCCTTGCGGATCAATTGCAGGAAGAAGATACAGATCTGACGCTGATCGACACTGATCCTGATGTTATCAATGATCTTACTGAGGATATCGATGCAATGGGAATCGTCGGCAACGGTGCCAGTATCAATACACTGATGGAGGCTGGTGTAAAGACCGCCGATATCATGATTGCAGTAACTGCTTCTGATGAGCTGAACCTGCTCTGCTGCCTTATTGCACAGAAGACCGGTCACTGTCAGACCATCGCCCGTGTACGTAATCCGATCTACAGTAAAGAGATCAGTTTCATCAAAGAGCGTCTCGGACTGTCCATGATCATCAATCCGGAACTGGCAACTGCCAGAGAAATTTCACGATTGCTCCGTTTCCCGGCCGCAATCAAAATCGATCCATTTTCCAGAGGCCGTGTAGAGCTTCTGAAGTTTAAGGTTCTTCCGGAATTTGGTCTGGATGGAATGTCCATCTCTCAGATTACAGACAAGTATCGCTGCGATATTCTTTTTTGTGCAATCGAAAGCAAAACGACCTTAAGTATTCCGGGTGGTGATCATCTGGTTCATAATGGTGATTTTGTTTCTATCATCGCAACTCCGAAAAACACTGCCCAGTTTTTCAAAAAAATCGGCCTGAAAACGCATCAGGTCAAAAATACTCTGATCATTGGTGGCGGTACAATTTCCTACTATCTTGCAAAGACTTTGTCCGACCTCAAGATCAATGTCAAAATTATTGATAAAAATAAAGACCGCTGCGAGGAACTCAGTGAAATGCTTCCGGATGCAACGATTATCTGCGGAGATGGCACTGACCGTTCCCTGCTTCTTGAAGAGGGACTCTCCACTGTAGAATCTTTCGTCACACTGACCAATATGGATGAAGAAAACATCTTCCTTTCCCTGTCGGCCAAGAACCTGACACAGGCAAAGCTGATCGCAAAAGTCAACCGTCTTCCATATAAAGATGTCATTGATGATCTTGATATCGGAAGTGTTATTTATCCTAAATACATCACCTCTGATTCTATTCTTCGTTATGTACGCGCCATGCAGAATACAATCGGCAGTAATGTGGAAACACTTTATCATGTCCTTGATAATCAGGCAGAGGCATTGGAGTTTATTATCCGTGATGAATCCCCGGTTGTCGGCATACCGCTTGCAGACTTAAATCTCAAGCCAAATCTCCTCGTATGCTGCCTTACCCGTGAAGGAACTGTCCGGATTCCACGAGGTCAGGACTCTATCCAGATTGGTGATAATGTCATTATTGTAACTACACACAAGGGACTTCGTGATATTCGCGATATCCTTGCGTAAAATGAGGTGTATCGATGAATTTTCGTATAATTGCATATATTGTAGGATGGGTGTGTAACTTTCAGGCAATCTTCATGGTGCTTCCCTGTATCACAGCCCTTGTTTATCAGGAACATGAATTCTTTGCTTTCCTGATTTCCATGATACTCTGCCTCATTGTCGGTATTCCTCTGACAGCCCGTAAACCAAAAAACAAAGTATTTTACACAAAAGACGGATGCGTTGCTGTTGCATTAAGCTGGCTGGCACTCTGCATCTTTGGATCCGTTCCATTTGTACTGAGTAACTCCATTCCGCATCCGATCGATGCTTTTTTTGAAACTGTTTCCGGTTTTACTACGACCGGTTCCAGTATCCTCACGGATGTAGAAGTTCTTCCTCACTGTATTCTTATGTGGCGTAGTTTCACACACTGGATCGGTGGTATGGGCGTTCTGGTATTTCTGCTCTCCCTGCTGCCACTTGCAGGCGGTTATCATATGAATCTGATGAAGGCAGAGAGCCCGGGACCTTCTGTAAGTAAACTGGTGCCCAAAGTACAGCAGACAGCCAAAATTCTGTATTCTATCTATATCGGAATGACGCTCCTTCAGATCGTTCTGCTTCTGATTGGAAATATTCCTTTATTCGATACATTATGTATTGCATTCGGCACTGCAGGTACCGGTGGATTCGGTATCAGAAATGACAGTATGGGAAGTTACAGCACCTATTGTCAGATTGTCACAACCATATTTATGATTTTATTCGGAGTAAACTTTTCCGCATATTATCTGATCCTTACAAAAAAGATCCGACAGGCACTTAAATTTGAAGAAGTCCGTTACTACTTCGGAATCATTGCTGCTGCAATTCTTGTGATCGGACTTAATACTATGCACCTGTTCCAGAATCTTGGTGTTTCCATACAGCAGGCAGCATTTCAGGTCGGATCCATTATCACCACAACCGGTTTTTCCAGTGCTGACTTTAATCAATGGCCCGCCCTGTCAAAAACAATTCTTGTGCTACTGATGTTTGTTGGTGCATGTGCCGGCAGTACCGGCGGTGGAATCAAGGTTTCACGTATTCTGATTCTCTGTAAAGCTGCAAAAAAAGAGTTCCAGTTATATCTGCATCCAAATGCTGTCAAAAAGATTAAAATGGATCAGAAAACAATCACTCATGATATTTTGAGATCCACAAATATCTATCTGACCCTTTATCTTCTGATCTTTGCAGTTTCCATACTGCTTATATCACTGGATAACTTTGATATGACTACCAACTTTACCGCAGTCACCGCAACACTTAACAACATCGGTCCCGGACTTGAGATTGTCGGACCTATGGGAAATTTCAGTTCTTTCTCTTATTTCTCCAAATGTGTTCTGGTTTTCGACATGCTTGCCGGACGACTGGAGATTTTCCCACTGTTGCTTCTCTTCTTTAAAGGGACCTGGAAAAAATTCTGATGTAAAAAATTGATTTCTTCACAATTTATTCAAAATCGCATCACATTTTTTTCACACTTATCTAGTATAGTAGTCACTGTAGAGAGCGAAAGCTTTCTATAAAATATTTTTCTTTTTCATACGCGCCGGTACGAAAGTACCGGCCTCCTTCCATTTATGGGACTTTTTTATCAGTCCTGTGTAAGAAAAGATTTTATGAATATTTTTTTATAAAACAAAAAGCACTTTACTTAAGTATTTCCCAGCCATCTATGCTGGGGATTTTTTCTTTAAGTAAAGTGCTTTTCTGTATGTTATCTTCTGTAAAATTTCTTATCTGTCAGGATGTTCTCAGGATGCTGCCTGAAGATTGTCGCTGATCGTCTGCCAGATACTGCTGTTCTCAAATCCGAGTTTCCACTGTGCCACACCTGCCAGATTATATTTCTGGATCAGTTTTACCTTCTCGGCAATTGACTGTGCATCTTCCAGCCAGATCTGATATGTAGAATTATCCTGCTCGAAAGTCGCATAATTCTGTCCGACACTTCCATCCCAGACAACCTCTACTCCATTTGTACTGAGTACATTCTGCGCCTCATCCATTCCGATTGCTTCACTGGTCACAGCTCCTCCGGTAGTTTTCCAGAGTCTCGTATAAAACGGAATAGCAAGGATAGTTCTCTCCGGTGTAACCTCAGCGATTGTATCCTGTACACCCTGTTCAACCCACGGAAGAGATGCAACAGAGCCCGCATCAGAGCCAACATAATGCTCATCATAGCCCATAATGATGACATAATCCACTACAAGTCCCTGTTCTTTTCTGTCATAATGACTGGTAAAATCCTCCGGAACCGGGTTATCTACGGAAACCACCAGATTATTTTTGTGGCATTCAATAGAAAGTTCTCTCAAAAATTCAAGGAAATGCGGTCCTGCATCCTCACTGAGCGACTCAAAATCGACATTAATTCCATCAAGACCTACCGATAAAGCTGTCTGTACAAGCTGCTGAATGATATTCTGTCTGGATGCCAGCTGTGAAAGTGTCTCTGTCGTGCTCACATCTGCAGTAAAGTTGTCAATCAGTCCCCAAACTTTCAGACCTTTCTCATGTGCCAGTGACACATAATCCGCTGACGCGATATTTCCGATATTTCCCGCTGTGTCCTGAATATAGAACCAGGTAGGAGAGATCACATTGACTCCACTGATATTTGCAATACTGTCAGCAAGATAAGCATTTGCCTCCTGTGTCGTCACCTGGTGCCAGCTTAAATTCACTTTATCCTCCATAGTAATGTAAGTGTATTCTTCTTTCTGGAAATCACGTTCAAAATCTTTTTTTTCCATATCGGAGAGCTTATCCTTCTGAATATACCCGATATAACCATCCATTGTCGCTACCTGTACCCAGTCTTCCAACGCTTCCATATTGATCAGCGTCGTACCTTCACTGACGTCTGTCAGAATCGGTGATTTGATTCCTCCACGGTAGCGAATACTGGTATCTTTCTTTACTGTTGCAGTATTTACTGATGTAAACTGATGCTGGATCGCAATTCTTGAAGGATTGTCATACACATATGCATCCAGATCCGTAAATTTCTTTACAAAATCAAGATTCAAATAAACAGAGCCGGCCTTTAACCAGACCTCACTGTCTCCACTCTCTGAAGCCGGATAATACTGAAGTTCTGAAGGTGTAGCATAAAGAATCTGCTGATTCGCACTGTCCCAGTAATATCTCTGATTCAGATATGTATTTACCATATCCAGAGGGAGATAAACTCTGTCTCCGGATGTTACCGCCTTAGTCTCCATAATATCTGTACCAAGAATAACGGTCATTTCATCCTCGCCCGTCTGTCCATAATATTCCGTCAGGTCCATTCGTTCTTTCGTAGGAATATACTTTTTGATAAAGTACGTTCCCACCCCAACAGCTGCCAGTACTAAAATCAATATACACACAATCACTACCGGCTTCTGCTGTTTCTTCGTTTGTTTCTCTGTCTCATGTTTCATCTGTTTCTCCCTTTTGACTCAGAGAATCTCTGAGTGTTCTGCAGTTTCTTCTGAAAATTGACATATACTTTTTTATTATATCATGTTTTTTATGGCTTGTGTCGTTTATTTAAAATTTCACACTTCTGCAAAACTGTAAAGCTATTTCAGGAAGGGATTTTCTGATGTATGGTTAAGTATTATAGGGAAAGCTGCTTACAGGCAAATCAGAAAATCCCCTCTTCCTATATGCCCTAGGTGTTTTTTATCCGGTCAAAATCTACTCTTGCGATCCGTCCGTTCTCATCTTCTGTATAATCCCGCATATAACATCCGTCTTCTGCGATCATACAGGCTCTCGCTATCGTCTTCGGCTTACTTGGACTGCCATCCAGATAAAGCTCTACTCCTTGTCTGCGGTAAAGCTTCAGCTCTGACTTCAGAGGTTTTACGGAATCATTGTGTTTCTTGTCATGTGACATACTTCCTTAATCCTTTCCTCCCTTCCTTGTTATTTTGATTTTAGAAAACACCTGATAGGTTCAAGAAAAAATACCGGAACGATAATCGAACTTAATCTTAGGGAAATTGCTTGCTGCCACAGCGTGAATGCTGCAGGACATGTTTCTGGCAATGACTTTATGTAAAAAGAATTGTGTTATTGTGTAAGTGTTGGTCTGCTGTAAAAAAATGTTTTTCAACTATCCGCTACACAAATATTTTTTCTTACGGCTTATTATACCTGTATTTTGAATATATGCAAGCGTTTTTGTTATTTTATCAAAAAATTCCCACTTTTTTTCTAAATTTTTTATAAATAGGCAAATTGTATTTCTTTACATTCTGCAGGGTTGTGGTATATAATATTGCAGAGACAGGGGAACAAGAATAGGATGTGATAAAATGAAAATAGAAAAAATCAATGAAAACCAAATCCGTTGTACTTTAACCCGTGAGGATCTGGAAACACATCAGGTCAATCTCAAAGAACTTGCCTATGGCTCCGAGAAAGCCAAGAAGCTTTTCCGCGATATGATGCAGCAGGCACAGATACAGTTTGGCTTTGAAGCTGACAATATTCCGCTGATGATTGAGGCGATTCCGGTCAATCTTGACAGTATCATCCTTATCATAACCAAAGTCGAAGATCCTGATGAACTGGATACACGTTTTTCCAAGTTTTCACCATATAAAGAAAATTCACCGGCTGAACCACTTCAGCTTGACGGTGCTGATAACATCATCGATATTTTTCAGAAAATATGCGAAGCAAAAATGAAAGGTGGTTCTTCGCGAAAGCAGGCCACCACACAAAAAGACAGCCAGGAATCTCCTGCTTCTTCTTCAGATACTCCGGCAGTCAATCTGACACATCTTTTCTGCTTCAACAAGCTTGATGATGTCATTGCTGCCGCTCATGGCCTGAACAGTTTCTTTACCGGTCTCAACACACTGTACAAAGAAGGCAATGAGGCTCGTTATCAGCTTGTCATCCATCAGTCCGGTTACTCACCTGAAGAATTCAACAAAGTCTGCAACATTCTTTCTGAGTACGGTAAGAGCAGACCGTTTTCGATTGCCGGTGAAGCACACCTTAAAGAACACGGAGAACTGATCTCTGAAAATGCATTACAGCAGCTTACACAGCTCTGATTGATGCAATGCACCAAAAAATCAGAGGACGCGCCACCGGCGCCTCCTCAATATGCAATGTAACAAAAAGACTGGCATCTTCGCCAGTCTTTTTCATTAAAAAATGGTTGGATATTATTCTCCAAGAAAGTCATTGATCTGCTGAACCAGTACATCAGCATCCATTCCATGAACCATAGCAGCTTCTTCCAGAGATTCCATCTGTGAAGACGGGCAGCCAAGGCAGTGCATACCTGCTCTCATAAGAATCGGTGCGATATTTGGATCTAAAGTAATCAACTGGCCAATCAGCATATCTTTTGTAACTTTTGCCATTGTAATTTCCTCCTTTTCTTACGAAAAAAATATTTCTCAAATTTTTCGTTATTTCTCATTATAATATAAAAGTTAGTAGGAATCAACCTTAAATATCAAATTTTGTTCACAAATTTGTACTTGTAATCCCGAAAGATATATATTAGAATAACGATATAGAACCTGTAAGGGTACTAACGAGAAAAAAGGAGGATATTAATAATGGCATATGTAATTTCTGACGAATGTGTAAGCTGTGGAACTTGTGCAGCTGAATGTCCAGCTGAAGCTATCTCTGAAGGTGCAGAGCATTTCGAAATTGATGCTGATGCATGCCTTGACTGTGGAACTTGCGCTGACGCCTGTCCTACAGAAGCAATCCATCCAGCTGAATAATTTCATTCACAACAAAAAAAGCTGCGGCATCTGCCGTAGCTTTTTTCTGTTCTTCTTTATTTTTTCTCTACGCCATCCCGATGTTTTCTTTTTCCTTTTTTTTCGGATGCAGCCGCGGCTTCGCGCCTTGCCATCTGCTGCCTCCGTATTGCAAAATCAAGCGACCGGCACCGTTCCTCGTCTTCATTCTGAGAACGTAATTCCTGCGCGATCAATCGCTCAAGGATCGTCTGAAATTCCAGGATTTTTTCATTATTGTGTATTTCTGCTTTGACGGTATCTGTCCTCTTTTCTGTATTTATATCTTCTTCTGCTCTTGTCTGCGCATCTTCCGATATGTCCTCTGCAACACCTTCCAGCAATGCCGCCCCGCTTTCTTCGAATCCGCTCATGGATACAGTGATCTGAGGAATCAGTTTTTTGATTGCGCGAAGCTGCAGCCCCCGCCTCTTCAGTTCTTTTATATTCAAAAAAAGCTGAATATCATATCCGGTGTAATAACGGTGTCCCAGTTCATTTCTATGGATCTGAAGCTCCAGTTCTTCCTCCCAGTACCGCAGAACATAGGACTTGACTCCAGTCATCTCAACTGTCTGTCTGACTGTATAACGTGTCTCCATCCCGCACCTCCTTATGAAATTCGCTACAATTTATTATAGACAGGATTTTTCTCAAATTCAATGAAAACAGTCCGACAAAAAAACAGCCATACACCATCGGCACTGTATAATTCCGCGGTATATGGCTGCATTCAGCACATATTGTCTATTTTTTCATATTCACAAACTGTGTATAACGAGGCAACCATACCAGTTCGATCGTCCCGATCGGGCCATTTCTCTGCTTCGCAATGATAACTTCTGCAATATCTTTCTTCTCGGTATCTTTATGATAATAGTCATCACGATACAGAAACATTACCACATCGGCATCCTGCTCAATTGCTCCGGACTCACGGAGATCCGAAAGCATTGGGCGGTGATCCGGTCTCTGCTCTACAGCACGGCTCAGCTGCGAAAGCGCAATGACCGGCACGCTCAGTTCTCTCGCAAGTGCCTTGAGCGAACGGGAAATATCAGAAATTTCCTGCTGACGGGAATCACTCTTTCCGCTTCCGCTCATCAGCTGAAGGTAGTCGATCATGATAATTCCGAGATTGTGTTCCAACTTGTATTTTCGACACTTCGAACGCATCTCTGCTATACTGATTCCTGGTGTGTCATCTATGATCAGATTGGAACGTCCGATGATATCCGCCCCCTCTACAAGCTTTGTCCAGTCCTCATCTTTCAGATTACCGGTACGCATATTCTGAGAGTCTACATGGGATTCCATCGCCAGAAGACGATTCACCAGCTGTTCCTTTGACATTTCCAGGCTGAAGATGGCTACCGTGACATCCTTACGAAATGCCATATACTGTGCAATATTCAAAACAAATGCCGTCTTTCCCATAGAGGGACGTGCTGCTATCAGTACCAGATCCGACGGATGCATTCCCGATGTCTTGTAATCCAGATCAATAAATCCGGTTGGAATACCGGTTACACTTCCTTTTAATTTTGATGCTTTTTCAATGTTATTGATCGCATTCAGGACGACCTGCTGAATCGGCACGTAGTCTCCGCCGATACTTCTCTGAAGAATATTGAAAAGCTTTTTCTCAGATTCTTCAAGAATCATCTCTGTGCTCTCTTTCTCAAGATAGCAGGTATTTGCCACATCCTCTGTTGCCCGGATCAGGCGGCGGAGAAGCGCTTTTTCGCTGACGATATTGGCATAGTATTTTACGTTTGCCGAAGTCGGAACTGCCTCGATCAGCTCACGGACATATTCCATGCTGCTGATATCCGGCGGCAGATCTTTTTCTTTCAGGCGGTTCTGCAGGGTAACCAGATCGACCGGCTTTCCCTCATTACAGAGCTCCACCATCGCGTCAAAAATAATTCCGTACTGATTCTGATAAAAATCATCACTTGTCAGAATTTCGGATGCAACCAGAATGGCATCCCTGTCAAGAAGCATGGCACCAATTACTGATTGTTCGGCCTCCAGACTGTGAGGTGGTATTCTTTTTATCAGTGCTTCTTCCATCGTGCCCACTCCCTATTTCTTATGCTTCTTTGATCCAGACTTTAAGGCTTCCGGTTACCTTAGGATGAAGTTTTACCGGAACCTGTGTCACACCAAGATTTCTGATCGGATTCGGAAGCTGCAGCTTCTTCTTGTCGATATCGAGACCAAGCTGTGTTTTTGCTGCTTCGGAGATTTCTTTGGAGGAAACAGAACCAAAGGTTCTTCCACCTTCTCCTACTTTCAGTGTCAGAATGATTTCTTTTGTTTCGAGGTCTTTTGCAAATACCTGAGCTGCTTCGAGGTTTTCCTGTGCAACTTTTTCTGCATTGGCTTTCTGAAGTTTCAGATCGTTGAGGTTCTTCGGAGTAGCCTCCACACCAAGTTTTTTCGGTAAGATCATGTTTCTTGCATATCCGTCACTGACATTCACGATCTGTCCTTTTTTTCCCAGAGCTTTTACGTCTTCTAATAAAATTACTTTCATTTCTTTGTTTCTTCCTCCTGATACATCTCATCTATAATTTCTTTGATCATATCTTCGACTTCATCCATCGGACGTCTGACCTGCGCACCGGCAATATTGATATGTCCGCCGCCGCCAAGCTTTTCCATCATAACCTGCACATTGACTTCATCGATCGCACGGGCACTGACGTAGACTTCTTTGTTATAAGAGGTCAGAACAAAAGATGCCTTCACTCCTGCAATATTCAGAAGTTCATTGGCAGCCTGTGCACCGACAACCGTAGGACTTTCCAGACCTTTACTCGGGCACTGTGCGATAGCAAAACATCCACGGTAGATTTCTGCAGTACGTACTGCCTCCGCTCTTGCTTTATAGGAATCAATATTATCACGTAGCATTTTACGGACACGTGTCATATCCGCACCGGAGCGTCTCAGGAAAGCAGCCGCCTCGAAAGTCCGCACACCTGCTCTTGTGATAAAGTTATTTGTGTCAATCATAATTCCCGCATACAGACAGTCTGCTTCAATATTTCTCAGACGGAGATCATCTGAAAAATACTGCAGGATCTCGGCAACCATCTCACACGTAGAAGATGCATACGGCTCCACATAGGAAAGTACGGCATTCTGAATGACTTCATTTCCCCTGCGATGATGATCCAGCACAACGATTGTCTTTGTCAGATACAGTAAATCTTCACACTCTGTATAACTCGGTTTGTTCGTATCAACCACGACAACGACAGTATTGTCATCGACCAGATCAATTGCCTGATTACGATCAATAAACATGGACGGTTCATAGTCCGGATTGTTCATATATCCTGCCATCAGCGGACGAATCGAAGTAGACGGATCATTGACAACTATGTGTACCGGTTTACCAAGAGTCTTACCTGCACGGTAAATACCAATGGCAGCTCCGAGCGCATCAACATCCGTAATCTTGTGTCCCATGACCACAACACGCTCTTTGGTACTCATAAATTCTTTGAGTGCCTGTGCCTTTACTCTGGCTTTGACTCTGGTAGTCTTTTCCATCTGCTGCGCCTTACCGCCGTAATAAGTAATCTTCTCACCATTCTTGATTACGACCTGATCACCGCCGCGTCCAAGTGCCATCTCGATCGCAATACGTGAATACTCATAATCCTGAAGATAAGTCGGGGCATTCAGTCCGATACCGATACTTAACGTCACCGTCATTTCATTACCGATATTCACCGTCTTTACCTCTTCAAGGATATGGAACTTCTGCTCTTTCAGAGCCTCAAGAGAACTCTGTCTCATAATTAGGAAATATTTGTCTTTTTCCAGTTTACGAACAAGTCCGTCATAATTAGAAAAGTATTTCGTGATCTTACGGTCAATCAGTGCGATTAGAAGAGAACGTCTTACATCTTCAACACTTTCCAGTGCTTCTTCATAATTATCGAGATAAGCAAGTGCAACTACAAGCTTGTTGTCCTCATTTGCCTGAATGTACTCTTTCAGCTCAGTCTCATCATAGAGATACATTGCGATCAGACTGGTAGTATCCGGAATATCCACCAGAAGTTTTGATGGAGCAACGGATTCACTGAGCATCACCTTCTGCATAGAGATCCGGTAAATGCGGTCTTCAAACTGCGTACTGAGTTCTGCAATGTCCTTTCCATCCTTTCCCGGAAGTTTGTCTGCTGTAATATCCGGAAAAATCGTGCTGACATTTTTACGATAGAAGGAATCTTTCCCAGTCAGCTGGGCAAACATTCTGTTGGACCAGATCATCCTTCCCTGCATATCCATCACTGCATATGGAAGCGCCAGTTCCTCAAGAACACGTTTCTCAAGAAATTCATACTGGCTGGCAAAAGCAATCAGATCATTGAACAACAGCGGTCTGTGATAAAGCAAAAGCACAACTGCTGCCACAAGATAGAGGATATTGCCCATAGTGACAACTACACCGGCTTTTATGTTGATCACGTATACCAGAATATTCAATGTAATCAGCAGAACGGATAAATACAATGGCCAGCGGGCTAAATGCTTCAGATGACCTTTTAATTCTAATTTTCCACTCATAACACTCTTTACCATTCTTTTTCTTATTCTTTACAACGATGCTACCTTCTATTATAGCAGATTCACAGAGACTTTACCATAAAATTGTAAAGAAAACAGCTTCTGTGTCTTTTTTCAGAAAAAAAACGCTGCCACCCTCCAGACAGATTTCCGTCTTTTGGGTGACAGCAACTCATATACGCTATATCGATCAGATTAGTCCTGAACGTATGGCATCATGGACAGATGACGTGCTCTCTTAACAGCAACGGTCAGAGCTCTCTGATGTTTTGCACAGTTTCCTGTGATTCTTCTCGGAAGGATTTTACCTCTTTCAGAAACATATTTTCTGAGTTTTGCTACATCCTTGTAATCGATTTCATTGTTTTCTTTACCGCAGAATACACAAACTTTTTTTCTTCTGCGTCCGCCTCTTCTCTTCATTGGAGAGTCCGGTCTTTCGCCTCTATTGTAAGCCATGATGGTTTCCTCCTGTTCATATTTCTTTCAGTTTAAATTAAGAGCTTAGTTAAATGGAAGCTCCTCGTCGATTCCATCCGGAATGTTCATAAAGCCGTCTGCGCTTGCTGCTCCCGGGCTCGGCATTGACGGAGCCGGTGCTGCATTCTGCTGAGGATGTGATGCTGCATAGCTGTCACTGGATGCTTTGCTTTCTGCAAATTCCTGTTCCTCAACAACAACTTCTGTTGTATAAACTTTCTGGCCTTCTCTGTTCGTGTAGCTGCCTGTCTGAATACGACCACTGACTACAATGCGGATTCCCTGATGGAAATATTTCTCTGCAAATTCCGCGCCACGTCCGAAAACAACACAGCTGATAAAATCAGCGGTAGCTTCTCCGTCACGACGAAATCTTCTGTCGACTGCCAATGTGTATCTTGCAATTGCCAGTGCATTTTCTCCTGCGGAATATCTTACCTCAGGATCTCTTGTTAAGCGTCCCATTAAAATTACTTTGTTCATTATTATACCTCTTTCTTCTTAGTGAGTGAACGGGTTTCTTAATGGTGCTTTCTAAAATCCATCTGTAAAAAGATTATGCGTCTTTACGAACGACTAAGTATCTTAATACGTTGTCCATGATACGTACATGTCTTTCTACTTCGGCTGGACACTGTGCGTCTGCTTCAAACTGAATGAAATAGTAGAAGCCTTCATGCATTTTCTGAATTTCGTAAGCTAATTTCTTCTTACCCCATTCTTCTACTTCTGTGACGTTTCCGTTGTAACGAGTGATGTAGCCTTTTGCTTTCTCTACTACTGCATCACGAACTTCGTCTTCAACTTTTGCGCTCACAACTAATGCTAATTCGTACTTGTTCATGCTTTCTTACCTCCTTGTGGTCTTTATGGCCCTCTGCCTGTACAGAGAGCAAGGATATGAAAATATATCACACAGTTGATTATTTTAACATATGAGTTTTCAAATGTAAAGCGCTTTTTGCCGAACATTTCACTTTTTATGAAAATTGTTCTTTTTTCCCGAATACATACTTGTTAAATCATATTTATCATTTGTTATTTTGCATAATACATTGTAATATTTTGTAAAACAGGATATACTGATTGCACAAACGCTTAATCGCGTATTAAAGCGAAAGGAGACCCACTAATGGACTCTGCATTATATGCAAACTATCTAAACATCCTGAAACAGGAGTTGGTACCTGCACTCGGATGTACAGAACCGATTGCCATTGCTTATGCAGCGGCAAAAGCTCGCCAGATTCTCGGAGAATTTCCGGATACGGTGGAAATGCTTCTGAGCGGAAACATCATTAAGAATGTTAAAGGTGTTACTGTTCCGAATTCCGGCGGACTTAAAGGAATTGACGTTGCAGCTGTTCTCGGCATTGTCGGAGGAAATGCTGACAAAGCTCTGGAAGTACTCAGTGAAGTAACTCCCAAAGACATTGCCCTCACCAAAGAACTGATTGCAAAGAAAGTCTGTTCCTGCTCTCTGGTTCAGAATGTAGACAACCTCTATATCACAGCCAAAGTAATCAAAGACGGACATTACGCTTCTGTCACCATTGAGCATCAGCACACCAACATCACCCATATCGAAAAGAACGGTGAAGTAATCCTGGATAATCCATATAAATCTGACAATATTACTACTGTGGATAAATCCAAACTGGCAGTCAAAGACATCCTTGATTTTGCCGATCAGGTAAAAATAGAAGATGTACAGCCGATTCTGGATCGTCAGATCAAACTGAACTCCGCCATCTCTCAGGAGGGACTGGACAATAACTATGGCGCGCAGATCGGAAAAACGCTCATGCATGTCTGGGGCAAAAGTGTAACGACCAGAGCATGTGCAAGGGCTGCTGCCGGAAGTGATGCCCGTATGGGCGGCTGTTCCATGCCGGTTGTAATCAACTCCGGAAGTGGAAATCAGGGAATGACCGTATCTCTCCCTGTTATTGTTTTTGCTGAAGAATGGGAAGTTTCCCATGAGAAACTCTGTCGTTCTCTCGTTGTCAGCAATCTGATCGCCATCCATCAGAAATACTATATAGGAAGTCTTTCTGCTTACTGTGGTGCCGTCAGTGCAGCGTGCGGTGCCGGTGCAGGAATCACCTACATGTATGGCGGTACTTACCAGCAGGTATCCCTGACGATCATAAACACACTCGGAAACGTCGGTGGAATTGTATGTGACGGTGCCAAACCATCCTGCGCCGCAAAGATCGCATCTTCTGTCGATGCCGCTCTGATGGCTTTCCAGCTCAGCATTCAGAACAAGAGCTTTCTTCCGGGCGAGGGAATCATCAAAGACGATATCGAAGAAACCATCAAAAGTATGGGATATATCGGACGTGTCGGCATGCGCCTCACCGATACGGAAATTCTCAATGTCATGATCGACCAGGCTGATATCAATCAGGACTGTTGATCTTATATTTATATCTTTTTACAGAGGGGACTACTTAAATGAAAAAAAATAATTTCTTTACAAGCCTGCCTTTCAAACTGTTAGTCGGTGTTATCATCGGCATCATTGCAGGTATCATTTTAAACAAAACGGACGGTGCTTCACTGACTGTTGCGATTCTGAATATCATTGTTACAGTGAAATATGTTCTCGGTCAGCTGATCAACTTCTGTGTACCACTGATCATTATCGGTTTTATCGCACCATCTATCACAAAGCTCGGCAACAGTGCCTCCCGTATGCTGGGTGTTGCTCTTGTGATCGCTTATGTATCTTCTATCGGTGCAGCTCTTTTTTCCACAGGTGCAGGATATATACTTATCCCACATCTTTCCATTGTTACTGATGTAGAAGGGCTTAAGACACTTCCGGAAGTCGTATTTGAACTTTCCATTCCACAGATCATGTCCGTTATGAGTGCTCTGGTATTTTCTATCATGGTAGGTCTGGCTGCTACATGGAATCAGACAAAGCTGATCACCGGTGTACTGGATGAATTCCAGAAAATCGTGCTTTCCATCGTATCCAAGATCATTATTCCGATTCTTCCGTTCTTTATCGCACTTACTTTCTGCGGACTTGCTTACGAAGGATCTATTACCCAACAGCTTCCTGTATTCCTTCAGGTTATCGTAATCGTACTGATTGGTCACTTTATCTGGATGGCACTGCTCTATTTTCTTGCTGGCGCATATTCACATGAAAACCCGATGGAAGTTGTTCGCCACTATGGACCGGCTTATCTGACTGCAGTAGGAACCATGTCCTCTGCTGCTACTCTTGCAGTCGCTCTTCAGTGTGCAGGCAAAGCAAAACCACTTCGTAAAGATATGGTACAGTTTGGTATTCCTCTTTTTGCCAACATCCATCTCTGCGGATCTGTTCTTACTGAAGTATTTTTTGTTATGACTATTTCAAAGATCCTGTATGGCTCTATCCCGGCACCTGGCACCATGATTCTTTTCTGCCTGCTGCTCGGAATCTTCGCACTCGGAGCACCTGGTGTTCCGGGAGGAACTGTTATGGCATCCCTCGGACTGATTACCGGTGTTCTCGGTTTCAACGAAACAGGTACTGCTCTTATGCTGACGATCTTTGCCCTTCAGGACAGCTTTGGTACAGCATGTAACGTTACCGGAGATGGTGCTCTCACCCTTATCCTCACCGGATACGCCAAGAGACACAATATTAAAGAACAGAATATCAGCGTAGATTTATAAATTCATATTCTGTCTATTAAACTACTTATTTTACTGTGAATATACAACCGGAGGATTTTGCCAGCTTGACAAAGTTCTCCGGTTTCTTCTATACTGAATTTAATTTAGTGACAGTAAGCAAAAGAACTGGCAATATCCTCTTGCGCTGTCAGAAGGGAGAAAACTATGCTTCTTAAAAATGGTCATCTTATTGATCCTGCTACTCGAACCGCCGCACCTCTGGACATCCGTATTATAAACGGTATTATCACTGAACTTGCCCCAGACCTTGCTCCGCAGAATGAAGAAGAAATTCTTGACCTTTCAGGACTGACTGTAGCTCCGGGATTAGTCGATACACACGTGCATTTTCGTGATCCGGGACTCACTTACAAAGAAGATATCCATACCGGTTCGCTTGCAGCTGCAAAGGGTGGATTTACCTCTGTCATCTGTATGGCAAATACAAAGCCTACCGTAGACTCTGTTGATACTCTGAAAGATATTCTGGAGCGCGCACAGAAAGAAAATATACATATCTACCAGACTGCTTCTGTCTCCTACGGTCTGAATGGTAAAAAAATGACTGATTTCGATGCACTTGCCAATGCAGGCGCCTGTGGCTTCACCGATGATGGTATTCCGCTTCTCGACGCGGTATTCTGCTATCAGGCAATGCAAAAGGCTGCTGCACTTCATATGCCAATCAGTCTTCACGAAGAGGACAAAGCCTTTATCACCAATAATGGCATCAATGCCGGAAAAACCGCTGAAAAACTTGATGTCATCGGTTCTCCTGCCATCGCAGAAGAAGTGATGGTAGCACGTGATTGTATGCTTGCGCTTCGAAGCGGCGCTGCTGTCGTGATCCAGCATATCAGCTCCGCAAACTCCGTTGAACTTGTCCGTACAGCAAAAAAACTCGGTGCTGACATCCACGCAGAAGCAACGCCTCATCATTTTACTTTAACAGAAGAGGCACTTCTAAAGCATGGCACCCTTGCAAAAATGAATCCACCGCTTCGTGCAGAAAAAGATCGTCTGGCGATCATTGAAGGACTGAAAGACGGCACGATTGACCTGATTGCTACTGATCATGCTCCTCACAGTATGGAAGAAAAAGCAAAACCGCTTACAGAAGCTCCGAGCGGTATCACAGGACTTGAAACCTCCCTCGGCCTCGGTATTACTTCCCTTGTAAAAGAAGGGCATCTAACCCTGATGGAACTTCTGGAAAAAATGACCTGTAATCCTGCAATGCTCTATCGTCTGCCAGGCGGAATTATCCAGTTAAATGCTCCGGCTGATTTTGTAATCTTTGATCCGAACGAAAAATGGACTGTCACTGATTTTGCTTCCAAGGCTTCCAACAGCCCGTTTAAGGGATCTGAGCTTTACGGAAAGATCCACTACACGATCTGTGGTGGAAAAATTGTTTATCGCGGATAAAGTGTGTGTATAACTTTACAAATCAGTGCCTCCTCGATATGCAATGCAAAGAGCCCTCTCCAGCGCAGTAATCTTATAGTCCTGCCGGGGAGGGCTCGTATTTCTATTTCTTATTCTTCATAAATCTGGTCAAACACACCGCCATCTGCAAAATGTGTTTCCTGAGCTTTTTCCCATCCTCCAAAATCGTCAATCGTCACAAGATTTACATTCAAGTCAAAGACATCTGCATATTCTTTCAGAATGTCTTCATTTGATGGACGATAATAATTATCTCCTGCAATTCTCTGAGCTTCATCAGAATACAGATAATTCATATATTCCGTCGCTACCTCTCTGGTTCCTTTTTTATCTACTACAGAATCTGCGATAGCTACGGACGGCTGAGCCAGAATGCTGATACTCGGTGTCACAATTTCGTAATCATCCGGATAATCTTTTACAGAAAGATAAGCTTCGTTTTCCCATGCGATCAGGACATCTCCCTGTCCATTTTCTACGAAGGAAGTTGTTGCGCCCCTTGCTCCGGAATCCAGTACAAGTACGTTTGCATAAAGTTTCTTGATAAAAAAAATCCAGAATACTGAATTCTGGATTTTGTAGAGGTGCCACCCGGATTTGAACCGGGGATAGAGGTGTTGCAGACCTTTGCCTTACCACTTGGCTATGGCACCATATTTAATTATTCCATTTAAGGAAATGACTCCAAGGGGATTTGAACCCCTGTTACCGCCGTGAAAGGGCGGTGTCTT